>ERZ1292625.855-Hain-H41-01um-R1-855-length-41024-cov-232_pt1 | contig 41024 bp, 70 predicted proteins | sample MGYA00564400_ERZ1292625 | MGnify/ENA primary metagenome ERZ1292625 (study PRJEB36523, sample SAMEA6512639) | groundwater metagenome | collected 2019-01-08 | study: AquaDiva: Metagenomics assemblies of 32 groundwater samples
TACCAACGGGAACGGAACTTAACTTTGTTGATGGGGTTACTTCAAATATTCAAACACAATTAGACGCTAAAGGTGTAGGTGACATGGTTCTTGCTTCCATTCAAACTGTAACGGGAGCAAAAACTTTCGGTTCTGCTGGAGCGGTGGGAAAACTATTAATAGCTGGAACAACAAGCGGAGCAATAACACTAGATGCCGCAGCAGTAGCAGGCACTGCGGTTCTGACATTACAAGGCACTACTGGAACAATTTATAGCACTGGGGGAACTGATGTTGCCGTAGCAGACGGAGGAACTGGCGGGTCAGCGGCTTCAATCACTCTTTTTAATAACATCACAGGTTACACGGCTTCGGGGGCAACGGGCACGACTTCTACTAATCTTGTATTTTCAACTTCCCCGACTTTAGTAACTCCAACTTTAGGCGTGGCTTCCGCAACTTCTCTCGCCACTTCTGCCGCTATCCCTCTACTTCTTACAAATGGTCAGCTAGTTAATATTGCCCTAACTTCTCAAACAGTGGGAGCTACTACTTTAACTATTCCAAACTTTGCAAGTGTTGTTGATACTTTTGTTTTTATAACTCTGGCTCAGACTCTGGCAAATAAAACCTTAACTACACCTGTTTTGACTGGACTCCCAACTGGGACAGGTGTAGCTACTGCAAATACAGCTTCTACTTTAGTAGCACGAGATGCTTCAGGAAACTTTTCAGCAGGAACTATTACAGCCAGTTTAACAGGCAATGCCTCAGGTTCAGCAGCAACTGTAACAGGAGCAGCTCAGACAGCTATTACTTCGGTAGGAACGCTTACTGGTTTAACTGTCAGTGGCACTCTTTCTCATACAAATGCTTCTCCATTTTCAATGACTAACGGTCAGGTGGTTACGGTCGCTTTAACTGCCCAAACCGTAGGAATAGCAACTCTGACTATTCCTGATTTTGCCAATGTCAGCGATACTTTTGTATTCAAAACAAAGGCAGAAACTTTAAGCAATAAAACATTCGTAGCTCCCGCTCTTGGAACTGTCGCCTCTGGTGTTATTTCAGCTTGTACAAGCACAAGCATGGTAATGGTGACCCCAGTACTGGGTACCCCAACATCGGGAGTTCTTACTAATTGCACAGGATTGCCAGTTGCAGGAGGTGGAACTGGCGTAGCCACTTTAACTGCCTATGCTCCTGTTTTTGGAGGCACTACTGGAACGGGTGCGGTTCAAAGCGGGACAGCAGGCACTTCAGGACAAGTTCTAACTTCTAATGGAGCGGGAGCGTTGCCGACTTTTCAGGCGGCAGGAGGAGGGACTCCTAGATTTACAGTAATTCACGATATGTCAGCGGTTGCAAGGTATTCTACTTCTAATACTGGCACTGGTGCAGTTACTTTAGTTATCACAGGTGATGGAGGTCTTAAATGTAATACTGGAGCAACTGATGGTTCAAAATCATCTTTGTTTACAGAGGGAAGTCCAGCCCAAGCTATTTATGCTGATAGTCCTGAATTACAAGCGTATGCTGTAATAAGTAGCGACACTTCAACAGCTTTTGTTTCTTGGATTTTAATAGATGGAGATAACACCGCACCTAGTAATGCAGGTGCAAAGACTGGAAGACATATTGGGTATATTCTTGATACTACTGTCTTATATGCTAGTAATGCAGATGATACAACTCAAACTACAACTGATGTATCTGCAGGAATTACAATGACACAAGATAATATATACCGAGCAGTTCAAAGTGGAACAGCTAATATAAAATTTTATGTAAATAAAGCTTTAGTAGCTACTCATACAACAAACATAAAATCAACTGGGTCTACTACAACCCTAATTTATGTAGGTATTGATAATGATACAGGGGTAACTACTGATAGATTTTTAATTATTAGTAATTTTAATGTCTTATTTGACGCACAATAATATGAAAACAATAATAAAAATTAAAACTTGGACTTGCTCTCTCTGTAATTATTCACAAGATTGCGAACCCACACAGGAAAATCAGGATAAACATTTTAATAATGATGTCAATTTTCGTGTTTCTAATCTAAAAGCCAATCAATGTCCATCTTGTGCCTTGAAAGGAATTATTAGTAATCTTATACTAGAAGTTAATTTAGATAAAAAAATCACTATGACCGTAATGGGCGAAGAAGATATTGAAGATGAAATTCAAGAAATTAAAAAGCGTAAAATAGAAGGAAAAAACAGTAAAAATGACCCCGATGTTTCAACTCTTGCTAAAGAAAATGTTCATAGGAATAAAAGAAAGGCGGATATTCAAGAGGCGATTAAATCGGCAAAACTTTTAGAAGATAAATAACATGACACACCTTTTAGATAGCATTAAAAATTAACAACAATCCTATGGAACCTTATTCTACAAGAGAAATTGATACACTTATGGAACAGATACACGAAAAATTAGACTTAATTCTAACCCAAACTACCGCTACGAATGGCAGAGTTTCTAAATTAGAAAATTGGAAATCTTATTCACAAGGTGCTATAGCTGTAATGGTTTTGCTTATTGTGCCGATAGCAATTTATACCATAACAAGTTTGATTAAATAAATATGACAATAGACCAAATTAGATTAGACACAAATTTTTTAGTAAGCACTACAACGGCTAACTATCCTGACGCTGACCTTATTCGTAATGTCAATACTCGTTTTGACGATACTGTTTCCCTTATTCTTCAAAGTGATACGGTTAATTGGCCGTGGGACGACAGCAATCAAACAGACTATCCTGTGGGGCCGATAACACTTGTTAATGGACAACAGGATTACGACCTTACGGGATTAACGGGTTCATTATATTTGGAAATTTTGCGAGTAGAAGTTAAAGATAATAATGGAAAATTCACCTTGCTTCAGCCTTTTAATGAAAAAGAAATAACTCAAGCATTGCCTGAATATTTAAGCACTGATAGCTTGCCTCTTTATTATCGCAAACTGGGCGATTCTCTTTTTCTCTATCCAAAACCTTCTTCGGCTAATGTAACCCTTACAGCAGGGTTAAAAGTTTATTATAAAAGACTTCCTAGTTATTTCTTGACTACCGATACAACCAAGAGTCCAGGATTTGCCGCCCTATATCACAGGATTTTAAGTATTGGTGCGGCTTTAGATTACGCTATTAAAAATGAATTGATAGCGAAAATAAATATCTTAACTCCTATGCTTCAGAAACTTCAAGATGGATTAGTGCAACATTATTCTTCAAGGTCAGGAGATGTAAAAGTTTCACTAAAAGGAAGAAATGAAGATTATGGAGGAGGAGGATATAGTGAGAATTATAATTCAGATGTAGCTTTTTATTAAATGGCAGAAAAAACACCTTTTATAGAATTAAAAAACTTTTCGGCAGGATACGCTCCGTTAGCTTTCACAGACAGTTTGACCGAAAATGGCGGAGGAGGACACGCTTCAGTAATGACTAATGCGGATATTTTAGACGGGAAACTTACGCAAGGAGCGGGACTGGCTAACTTAACCAACGGAACACAGGCGGGAAATGTTACCGAACTAATCACTTTTATTTTAGACAGAGCCACCTCTGATGATGTTTCGTGGGCTTTGGGAGCAACAAAGTTATTCAAGATAAGTTCAACTGCCGTAACAAGTGGCACAGCAGTTTCAGGTATGACAGATGGTGAGAGTTTGCTTCCTTTAAAAGGAAATCTCTATGGATTTTACAACACCGCTTCTGCAGGAGATATTTTTAAAATGCCTTTATCTACGGAAACGATAGACCCAGATTGGGGTTCAACTGTTCCTACTGGTATGGCCGCTCTACAAAATGCGATACATCCTTCGGCAGGCAAGGAGGATATTTTTGTGTTTGGAAACGGACAATATGTCGGAAACTATATTGTGGAGAGTAATACCCTAGCTCCAACAAAACTAGACTTCGGTTCAGGCACAGTTTGTGCTGATGTAATTTACAACAACGGCTACTGGTGGCTGGCTATCAATAGTGGAGTATCAGGCATAAACAGAACAGAAGCCCAGATTTATTTATGGGACGGCTCCACTATTCCCTCTACCCTTTCAGACGAAGCGGCAGTTGGAAAACAACGGATAGGATTTCTTTATGTAATCAACGGAATAGTTTATGTCGCTTACCAAGATTTAAGTTCCACTGGATTTATAATCGGGTATATCAATGGAAAAGCTATCACTCCCCTTGCGAGATTTACAGGCACACTTCCCACTTTCGCTCAAAAAACAATTTTCAAAAATACTATACTTTTTCTTTCAGGCAATCTTGTTTATTCGGCGGGAGCATTTGTGCCAGAACTTCCATTTCAATTAAGCCAAATTGCCAGTAGCACTTATAGCACTAGCGGAGCAATAGCCGCACCTTTTGGAACTCCTCTTGTTTCTTCCACAGACGGAGGAACCAACTTTGCTTTGGCTAAATTTTCGGGCTACACAGTTTCTTCTACTTGGAAGTCTATTGTATTTCCCGTAAGTCTTGGAAAAGTTAAAGCATATATAGATAATATCGTAGTCTTAACAAATACTTTAGGGGCTGGGGCTTCCTGTGCTTTAACTATTGAAACAGACCAAAATTCAGCTACTAGCTCTACTCAAACTATCGCTACCACAGGAAAACGCAGACATTATTTTACAAGTTTTGGACTTACAGGAATAGAAGATTTTCGCATAGCATTTTCTTTTAGTGGAGGTTCAGCTACAAACAATGTTGTAATTAGAAAAGTGGTCGTAAATTATCATTATATGGAATCAGCTTAAAATGGATGAAACTCCCATCTATAAAATAATCCCCTTTAAGGAAAAAGTAGTCATCCCTCCCAGCGGAGAGGTTTTTGGACAGCGTTTAGGCGGACTGACAGCTAACGCCACTTCCGTTCAGCAAGGTGAGGGCAATAGTATTTTCAAAGTAAGTGAGAAAGGACTTCAACTTGGAGCCGCCGATTTCGCTTTGGCTCCCTTTTCTGTAACTATGGCGGGGGCTATACATGCTACAAGTGGAACATTTAGTGGAGATATTACAGGTGCAACAGGGACTTTTTCAGGAACTCTTACAGGTGGTTCACTTAATATTCCAGATATAACTTCTGCTAATTCTTTTCACGTTGATACTTCAGGAAACACTTGGTGGGGAGCGACTACTTTTGCAACAGGACTAGCATCTGTTTCAAAAGATGGTGCAGCAATTTTTACAAATATAAAAATAACTGGAGTTCAAGCAGGTTCTTCTATTGACGGACAGTTTCTTGCGGCACTTTCAGTTGCTTCAGCAGCTGTGGCTGCTAATGCCATTACCACGGCTAAAATAGCCGCTTTAGCTGTAACTTCTGCAGAATTGGCTGCCTCTGCAGTGACTACAGAAAAAATAGCGGCTTTGGCTGTTACTACTTCAGAAATAGCAGCTACAGCAGTAACAACTGCTAAAATAGCAGCTTTAGCTGTAACTGCCTCAGAAATTGCCAATTCAACTATCACTGGCGGAAAAATTGCTGCTAATACTATTACAGCTGGAAATATAACTGCATTAACAATTACTGCTGCTGAAATTGCGGCAGGAACGATTACAGGAGCTAAAATAGCTGCAACGACGATAACAGCAGCGAATATTACAGCATTAACTATTACTGCGGCAGAAATTGCTGCTTCTACGATTACGGGGGCAAAGATTGCAGCTGGCACTATTACGGCTGCTAATATTACGGCACTGACGATAACAGCTGCAGAAATAGCGGCTAATACTATCACTGCCGCTAAAATAGCTGCTCTTACTATCACAGCTGCGGAAATTGCGGCTTCAACTATTACTGCTGGCAAACTTTCTGTTTCTACTCTTTCAGCTATCACAGCAGACTTGGGAACTATTACAGCAGGGTCAATTACTTTGAATACAGCAAATGCTGTTACTATAAATTATAGTGGAAATATCTTATTTACAGAGGGTGGAAATATAAAATTTACTTCTGTGACAGCTCCAGCTGCTTGTGTAGCTACTTTAATAGCAACCGCCACTGGAAATGTAGATAATGGAACTCACTCCTACAAAGTTACTTTTGTTAATGCTTCTGGAGAAACAGAATTAGGAACAGTCTCAAATACTGTAACAGTAGATGCTTCAAACAAACAAGTCGCCTTATCTGATATTCCTGTTAGTTCCTCATTGGGTGTAACTGCTAGAAAAATTTATAGAACAAAAGCAGGTTTTAGTAATTATAATTATTTGGCAACATTAAATGATAATTCAACTACAACTTATACTGATAATATCGCTGATAGTTCTTTAACTGAAGCTAATTCAGAAAACAAAGAAAATGATAGTTTTGGAAAAATATTTATTGATGGAGTAGAAAGACTAACCCTAACTACTACTAATAATTTTATTGGTAGTTATGCTGGGTTATTTACTACTGGAATACATAATACTGCTATTGGTTATCAGAGTCTTTCTCAAAATACAAGTGGTCAAAATAATATAGCAATAGGTGGTAAGCAAGTTCTTTATCAAAATACAACAGGAAGTAGTAATATTGCTGTTGGTTATCAGTCAGCTTTCGGGAATACAACGGGGGATTATAATACAACTATCGGTCATCAATCTCTTGTAACAAATTCTACTGGAACAAATAATGTTGCAATAGGTGCTTATGCAGGTTATTACGAAACAGGTTCAAATGCTTTTTATGTAAATAATCAAGATAGGTCTACTACAGCAGGTGACAAAGCAAAATCTTTATTCTATGGAGTATTTGCTGCAACTGTCGCAGGTCAATCATTAACAATAAATGCTACTACAAATATTTCTAGTTTAACTGCTTCTGAAATAGTAATTACAGATGGTTCAAAAAACATAGTTTCAGCCGCAGTGGAAACTTATCCTTCACTTACAGAATTAAGCTATGTTAAAGGACTAACTTCTGCTATTCAAACTCAACTAGATGCTAAACCAATTTTCAAAAATGGGATACATGATGCTTATGAAACCTCTACAGCTTCTGGGACTCTTAATATAGCTCATGGACTTGGAACTACTCCAAAATGGATTCATGTTTGGAGTAGTAATAAAGAGGCAGGAGAAATGCAAACCGAACAAAGAGCAGATGCTTGGTATAATGGGACAACACAAACAGCAAACTCATATCTTACTAATGGTGGTACAGTAGCACATAATGTGTTCAGGATAGATGGAACAAAGGCAGATGCGGCAACAATTTACGCACAGTTTGCTTTTACTTGGGATGCTACTAATATCATTTGTACTATTACTAAAGTTAATACACCCAACAAGACCGTCTACTTGTTTTGGGAAGCAATAGGTTAATTATGTTATAATAAACCAATGATAGAATTACTTTTAACAACAGCAATAATATGGACTACTAACAAGACTATCACTCCTTGTGTTTTTGAAGTCGGTTATCCAAAAGCGTGTTATGTAGAAAAATCTAATACAATTTATATAAGTAAAGAAATAAAAGGCATAAGACATGATTTTGTCTTATATCACGAAATAGGACATTCACTTTATAAAGAAAATTATCCTAAAAATCTATTTAAGGTAGGATTTTTAAGCACAGCAACAGAAACTAATGCTGATAATTTTGCTTGGTGGATTTTCGCACAAAAATTTCCCAAAGAAAAGAAATTTGTAAATAGTATTCTCACAAAAGAAAAGATAAAATACTTTCAAGATACCTGTAATACTAAATGTGTAAAAGATATATTAAAAATTAAAATTAAATAAATATATGGCAATACAAGATAGTGAACTAAAATATGTAAAATACAATGTAAACGGTCAAACTTATTACGATGCAATTCCCAATACAGGACAAACGCCTTATGGTTCCACTGAATTAAATTATAATGACTTTTTAACTGGAGCTAGACAGCAAGGTATTTCTGCTTTAGAAAGATATAAACAAGGACAAATAGAAGCTCCTGGCGTAGGACAAGCAAATCGTGCCGCAGCTCTAAAAGCATTTAATGAATATGGTGGACAATCTGCTCTTGATGCACTTACAGGAGGAAGCAGTGATTTTAATATTTTAGCCAGAGCTACAGGACTTAAAGCAGAGCAATTTAATCCAAATCAAACTTCAGGTATCACTATGGTAAATGGAATACCAACTCAAATTTCTGCGATACAAGCGGAAGAAGCAAATAAAGCGGCAGTAGCGGCAGGAACTATGAAAGCAGTGCCTATCGGTTCAGGCTTTGGCTATGTGCCTGTAGGAAGTGCTGGAGATATAAATCTACAAAATCCTATTACTCAACCTACTGGGGTATATCAAGGGGGAATTACTCCTGTAGGTAGTGGTGTGCCTAGTCCAAATGTCGGTTCGCCACAACTGCCTATACCAAACGCTCCTGCAAGCAATGACGCTTATTATCAAAGTCTAACCCAGCAAGTAGGCAATTTAACCACTCAACTAGAAACTGAAAGACAAAGGCAATTAGATAGAATACAAAATGACAAAGCTAATGCTACGACTGAACTAGAAAATATCCGTTCTAGTCAAGAGGGTGCTATCAATCAGCAGGGGAATGTTGCTTTAGATGAAAAACAAGCCAAACTAAACCAACTAGATATAGAACAGAAACGCTTTGACGAAAACTACACTAAAGTTCAAGGTTTAGGAAATGAATTAACAAGTATATTAACAGAAGGCAATGCTTTAGTTGCACAAATGAAGGGAACAACTGGACTTCAAAATTTGCGTAATCCTCGTATAAATCAAGCAATAGAATTAGTTAATGCCAGAGCGGGTGTTTTAACTGCAGCGATTAGCACTTATTCAGGACAGATGAATCAGGCACAATCTCAATTAACCTTAGCAACAAACACTTTAACTTCTGCTTATCAAGACCAACTCTCCTACTATTCAACTCTAGTTAATTTTTACAAATCAAAAGCAAGTGATACGAATCAAAAACTTATAACCTTAACAAAAGATGAAAGAAACTTTTTAGATTCCAAGATTGCTAGTTTAGAAAATGATGTAGCCAGAGTCCAAGCAAATTCTGATTATATTCAGGGGTTAATGCAAAATCCCACAACAGCTTTGTTTATGGCTCAGGCAGGAATTTCTCTTAATGATTCTCCAGAAGTCGTAAATCAAAAAATGGCTATTCAAGCCAAAAGGCAAGAAGCGATAGATACCCAAAACGAGTATGTATCTAAGGGTTATAAGCCAGTTGCTATGCCAAGTGCTGATACAATCACTATCCAAAGCGGAGGACAGAATTTATATTTCAAACCTCCAACAACAAAACTTCTTGAAGTTTCAGCAGGTGCTTCTTTAATTGACCCTAATACAGGCAGAGTAGTGGTTACTGCTCCAAAAACAGAAATTGGATTAAGGGGAGGAACTGGATTATCACAAGAAGCTGAAGCAGTGTTGAGTGGAGTTTTACGATTAGAAGATTTAACTCCGTCAGTAAAAGGAAGAATATCTGGTGAATTATCAAAAGCTGGTTACAAATCTCTTCCCAAAATATCATCAGCTCAACAAGAAGATTTAGCGATAATGGCAACAGTTAAAGGACAAATAGAACAAATAGAAACATTTAATAATGATGGAAAATTAGAAGGTGTCGGAGCGTTTGGAACAGGAACACTAAAATCTGTTTTAGCTCAAGTGGGCTTTAGTTCTGAAGAAGGAATGAGTGTAAGGGCTTTGATTGGAAGCATAAAAGGAACTATCGCTAAACTAAGAGGTGGAACTTCCTTTACTACCAATGAAGAGAAACTATTAAATACTTATGTTCCTTCAATAAACGATAATACTGCAGTAATTATAAATAAAATTACTTTATTGAAGGATTTTATAAACTTAAAAGAACAAAATTTAAGAGCTTTTTCTGTTGAAAGAGTATTACCACAAGGGTCGCAAGAAGATTTAAGAGTTAAATATAATTACTAATATGCCACTCATAGAACAAAGAAGAAAACAATTAGATAGTATTGTTCAACAAATGATATCTAATAAAGAATCTGATTCAAATATTCAGTTTGTTGTTAGTGATTTTGTTAAAAAATATAGTGCCGAAATAGAAAAACCTAAAAAAGATTTATTACAACAAACTGGTGATGTTGTAAATGCAATTTTTCCTGGCAAACAGATAGGTGAAGCAATTGGAACTGGAATTGCAAAACTAAGAGCTACTCCTGAAGAAAAAAAGTTTATAACCCCAGCTCCTTCTCCTTTGCAAATTGCTGGAGATGTTGCAAATATTGGATTAAATATTGCTGGATTAAAAGGTGTAGGGCTAGTGGGAAGTTTAGGACAAAGAATTTTAAAAACAATTGGATTAGGAGCAGGATTGTCAGCTACCCAAACTTTAAAAGAGGGTGGAGATATAAAAGATATTACCAAAAATGCAATTCTTGGTGGGGCTATTGGTGGGGCTATCCCAGTAGCAGGTGTAGGGTTACGAGCTGTGGGTAAGCAAATAGAAACTCTCCCAGCTAGATTCGTAAATAGTGCATTAAGTAGAAGTAAGCAAGAAGTTTTACAAGACATCGCAAAAGATAAGGTAGATGATTTTGCAAAATATGTTTTAAAAAATAAACCAATAGGAACTGCGAATAAGTTATTAAATGAATCTATTGTTAATATAAATGATTTAAGCGAAAAAATAAATATATCATTAAATGTAGCTGTTAGAAAAAGTGGAGAAAAAATAACATTAGGCACGAATAATTTACTTGATACTATCACAAAATTACCTGAAGCAGAAGGAGCTTTGTTGGATAGAAAAGGTATTAAATCAATAATTGAAAAACTTGCTCCACAAACAAAAAAATTATTATCTCAAAAATCTTTAACAATTACAGAATCTAATAAATTAAGACAACTAGTAGATAAAACTTTAGGAGATAGGGCATTTTTGGGTGCTCAACTAAGTTCAGATAAAATTATTCTAAAGAAATTTGCTGATACTTTAAGAGAAACGGTTAAAACAAAAGCACCTGAGGGGACTAGAGAATTATTCGCAGAATTATCAAATGAAATTAGATTTAGAGATGGTTTATTAAATAAAGTAGCTCAAAAAGCAGGTAATCAAGTGTTGAGTTTTGGGGATTTTATTGGTGGAGGACTAGGAGGTATTTTTGGCGGTGGTATTGGTGGAGCAGTAGCAGGAGTAGCAACTCGTAGAGCAATTGAATCAATACCATTCAAATTAAGTGCAGCAAAATTAACTAGTGCTGTAACAAAACTAGAACCAATATTGAATCAATTAGCCCCTGCACAACAAACAGCTATTTTAGATTTTTTCGCTGAAATTTTCTCACAAGATAGCCGTGAAAAAGACCAATCAAAGGTATCAAAAGTATTAAAATAATGATAAACCAAAACATATAGAAATAATAGCATAAATATGGTAAAATAACAATATGGACAACCTTACAAAAATTGCAACTTTAATAAACAACGGAATGAACTTACTAGGTCGCAAGATTGATTCTTTGGCTATGGAACTCCGTAACAAAAAAGCCCCCATAATGAATTCTCAAATTTCTATTTCTGAAGATGTTTCAAAGGGAATTAGTAATGCAGTTACTACTAGTTTGGATAAATTAAGAATACCCAACTGGAAGTCTGGCGAGGTTTTATTACAGGAGGACTGGCTATAATTACAATAATTATAGTTCCTTTGTTAATTTATACAATAACAAATAATTTTTAATGAATAAACCTGAGTGCTTAATTTTACACCATTCGGGCTAAAAATATGTTATAATGTATTTATGGAAAAATCTTATACTTTTAAGTGTCAAAGTTGTGGAAAAGTAGAAACTTTAAAATATAAAACATATTTTTACAGGATTAAATATGGTTCTGGTAAATGTAATTCTTGTTCTAAAAAGGGTGGTAATCAAACTTCTTTTAAAAAAGGAAGAACATCACTCAATAAAGGTAAAAAAAGTAAATTATGTAAAGAAAAACATTGGAATTGGAAAGGGGGAATTACTCCCCTAATAATTAAAATAAGGAGGTCATTTGAATATAAACTTTGGAGAACTAGAGTTTTTGAGAGAGATAATTATACTTGTATTTTATGTAATGCACGAAATGGAAATGGTAAAAAAATTATTTTAAATGCTGACCATTATCCTAAATCATTTAGTAAAATTATTAAAGAATATAACATAAAAAGTTATAATGATGCTATGTTTTGTTCAGAATTATGGGATATTAATAATGGTAGAACACTATGTCGTTCGTGTCATTTAGAAGAAACAAGTAATTACCAAAAATTAAATTGGGTAAATCAATATGAAAACATTTCAACAAATGCAAAATAGTCCGAAAAATAATTTACCCGAATATATTATAGTCCATCATTCAGCGGCAAGGGCAGACCAAACTTTTAAAAGTATTCAGGATTATCATGTCTCATTAGGTTGGGAAAATTTTGGTTATCATTGGTGTATAACGAAAGATGGAACTTTAATTTCTGGTAGACCTGAACATTATTATGGCTCACACTGTAAAGAAGAAAGTATGAATACTAAAAGTGTGGGAGTCCTAGTAGTCGGAGATTTTGACAATAATTTACCTACCAAAGAACAGGAAACTACACTTAAAACTCTTTTAAAAGATATACAAGTTCGTTATAACATACCCAAAGAAAAAATTGTTCCACATAGACATTTTTTAGGAAATCCACCATATAAAACTTGTTATGGAAAACTTTTATCAGATACTTGGGCAAAAGACTTAATTTCTAAACCAATAGTAAATAAAGAAGATATTAAAAAACAAATTATAAGTTTATTAAATCAATTTTAAATGAAACACTCAAAGATAATAAAAAAAGCCTTATATTATCGTCTTATTACAGCTATTGTTACATTTTTGGTATCTTTTCTTTTTATGGGAGAATTTTTAACAGCTACAAAATTATTTTTAGTACTAGAATCTTTACACACTTTAATTTATGTAGGTTTTGAATATAATTATGGAAGATTTATTTAATGAAATTCGTTGGAGAGAGTTCTTAATTTTCTTGGGATTAACCTTTATAGGTTTTTCTATTGATTTTTGGTGGGGTCTTGGAATTTTAGGACTTTCTTTTCTTTATAGTTTTATATTTTTGGATTAAAAAATACGCCTCTCATGAGACGTATTTGTAAAGTTGCCGAATTTTCGGTTCAACATTTTCGTATTTTTTTGCTTTAGATAATCTAATCAAAAGAACAATTATTTCATACAAGGTTAGATTGCCAAAGATTTTGTGAAGCCAGTTATGCTTCTCAACTTCAATGAAGAGAAGATTACTACCACGAGAATCACCACCTCTACTTCTAGCTTTGAGATGATGTTTATTTCTATCTTTCATTTCTACCTCCTATCTGTCTTTGAAGCTAGGATTGAAACAGGGCAAGAATTCATAACGAAAACGAACTAATCCAGTTTTGTTTATTTCAATTTCCACAAGATAACCACCTATAACTGGAAAGATGGCTAATCTGCGAAGCATTGGAGTTTGACCCTGAAAACTTCCAGGATGACAAACGAAAATGTTTCTTATGAAAGCACAGAAATTAGAATGAAAATGTCCAACAAAGAGCATATTAGGTTTGTTTTCAGAACTGAATCCTTCAACAAGTTTTTGTGATTTGTAAGAAATAGCATACGCAGGACTTCCTATACCGTGAACCATATAAACTTTTACATTATTTATCATAATGTAAGCACCCATTTGTCCAAGATATGTAAAATCTTTTCTTTTTTCGCAGATATTTTTTACAATATCAACACCAGATTTTAAGAACCAAGATAAATCATGGTTACCAGAAATTATGTAAGTAGGAAGAAAATTTGGATAATTTTTAACTACATAATTAACTGTTTCATCTGCACCGATGATGAAGGTTTCGTAATCGTGTCCACGATATACTTTTTCGCCATCAGTTAAATCTCCACAATGAAGGACAAATTCTGCACCTCTTTGGTGAAAGAATTTATATGTATCTTTCAAGTGGGTTAATTGCTGATAATTAGAACATAGGTGTGTATCGGAAACTACTCCGAATCTAATTATTTTACTCTTCGTTTTTATAGCAAATGTTTTATCTTCATACATTGCATAACGAAGAGCTACTGTATCACCTTGTTTTGCTGTGTTCATTTAAGACCTCCGTCTTTTAACTGTGAAATAACTTCCGACAGCACCCCCAAGTGCATATGATAGAGCATTTTCTATCATATCTGGCGATAAAATGATTTGAGACAAGACAAAGATGTAAATAAGCGTAATGATAAAAGCTAATACTGCACTTCGTATTGGCTTTTTGTCTATGACGCATTGAACATCTAGTGTGCCTAAAACATCTAATACAAAACCAATAACGAAATACAGAATAATCATTTTAACCTCCCATACATTTGGTTAAAAAATTTCCACACACTACACAAATGATAACTATTATCATAAAGTATAATATGAAACCAAGAGATATTTTAATGTGTGTCATTTTACACCTCCTTTGTTTAGAATTGCTTTGTTATGACTATGACATTCCATACATTCCATTAAGACAACTTCAAACATATCACAGTTATAAAGAACTTCAACGAGTTTTTGTATTTTCTCGTTTCCACATTTCCAACACCATTTGAAAAAGTGTCTAGTTTCCATTACTACCTCCTTCACCTAATAGATTAGGTGGTTCTGGGTTAAATAGTTGCTGGGACAAATCAATGAAGTCATCTAGCCCCAGTATGATGATATTTTCTTCTCCGCATAAGATACACTCGCAAAAGAAAATGTAGGTACAATTTGGCAAGTCTACTTGGAAGTGGTCTATTGCGAGTTCGCCCCGACATTCAAAACATTCTGGTTTTACATTGATGAACCTTTTCATTTTACCTCCTTTTATAATATACATGTAAGTATATTATAGTTTATCGTTTCACTTTTTCTACAATATGATAGAAAAACCGAAACTCCATTTTATAAGATTATTTTAGAAATATTTGTGGGGAAATTTTAGAGCCTCGGTACCTATACACAAGCTCCCGATATTACTTGCTTAGGGCGTCTAAAATCCAGTTCTGCATAACGTTGTATTTCCTTGCAGAAGAGTTCTGAGCTACTTTGATTATAAACATTTCACCGACAACAGGCACATTGCATAATGACATATTGTCCGAACTAACTGTTTCCCCCATAAATATTTCTACCAGATGTATAAACGGGGAAAGATAACTTACACGCGTGTCCCCGTCCTAACGGTCGGTGACTTCGTTCGCCCTTCATAGCAGGGGGTTATCAAACGCTGGGAATTTTTAGTAGAAAGTTATTTCAAGCCTAATCATCTACTTACATCTATGAACCATTTATCTGGCTAAGATTTTCCCCCATTTATACATCTAGGTTGTCAAGGAATACTTTACTACTCATTATACCACTTCTATAAAAAAAGCAAATGGTTTTCCACTTGCTTGTAAAGTTCTTTATGATATACTTATATTCATACCTTTGCATTTTTGGTGAAGAACCAATTCCATAGGTATTTATTAACTTAATAAAAACATTATGAAAAAATTTTACCACTCAAAAACAATCTGGGTAGCAATACTCACAGGGGCAATAGGTATAGTAGTAGCATTAGAAACACAATTTCCAGCAATAGGTTGGATAGTAGTTGCTAAGGCTGTATTAGATGTATTTTTACGTCTAATTTCAACAACTGAAATAGTGTAAGGCATAAATCTTCCTAAAAGATTTAAACCCCTTATGAAATACAAAATAATATTTCTCACTTTCTTAATAGGTGTAATTATTTTATGCTTACCTTCTTATAAAGAAACCTATCAAAAAATTGAGCCAATACAAATTAAAGAAGTAAAAAAAGTAGCAGTCTATAGGGTTGTGAAAGAAATCTATAAAGAGCCGGCGGGGGAAGTAAAGGAACTAATTGAATACGTTGCACGTGAAACTTCTGTCCCAGTAGAAACCCTTAATAAAATCGTCTGGGCTGAAAGCCGATATAATTTACAAGCAAAAAATATAAACACCAATAAGTCAGTTGATACAGGAATTTTCCAAATAAATTCTCAACATATTCCACTAGCAAAGTCAATGGGTATAGATATACACACTCCAAAAGGAAACGCAGATATGGCTATATATCTGATACAAAAAAATGGTTTATCTGATTGGGGTGCTTCACAAAAAGTCTGGAATAGTATATAATTACTTCGTCTGGATTTCGACACAGACATCTCTTCGTTATATATATAATTTTTTCTTGGCAATAGCCGAACTTAAACAATGATAATTAGAAGAGCATAGAAACCACTTACTAAAATAGGTGGTTTTTATTACAACACACTTAAAAAATAATGTTGAGTTATTAACACCCTTCCACTTGTTATACACCATAGAAGTATTATAATTAAATTATGACCGATAACTACATTAGTGATATTCAAAAAAAAGAAATTGTAGACTATTTTATAACCTCTTGGAAAGAACAACAATTCCCTGCCAAACTTAAAATTTCTTCTTATGAAGACTGGAGGAAGTTTCGTATTTTTTGGTTAGAGAATGAAGGATTAGACCTTCAAAATGCTATTGACTTTTATTTATTAGTTAGTGATAAAAATCTTGAAAAAAATATATTATAAAAATTGGATTTCTATTTTTATGGAATATCCAAATCTCAATAAAAGTAATGAAAAAAGGGACTGAAAAAAAGAAGTTAGAGCAAGTTATTATATCTATTAGTAGTAGTCTGCTTTCTCATTTATGGGGAACATATCATAAAACCCCCGAAGGAATCAGATTCCATAAAAAATGTTGTCGTCAATATCTAAAGGACTTTAATGATTCCTTGGATATTTTTTTAAAATGACCTACGATAAAGACAAAAAAGACTTTTTTAATGATGTAGATGAATTTTATTTCAAAGATAATCTTATAAATTTAGCAAGGTCGGTGAAAATTGCTAAAAAGATACTCAAAGAGAATAATTGTGAAGAATTATTAACTAAAGCCACTCCAAAACCCTACCAGAGGGCTAAAACGCCTCTATAACGAGAGCAAATGCGTTAGGTGGCACATTACCTTATATGAAGTCAAAACCTATTAAAAAAGCAATTTTAGAAACTATAAATCTCCCTAAATTTACTTGTGATAACTGTGGGTCGGCAACAAGCACAGTTTATTGCGAACAAGGAAAGGAATATTGTTATAATTGTAGTAATTACTTAAATAAAAATGACATTACTAGATAAACCAATTCTGTTCAAAAATCCTAATTATCAAAAGAAAATCTTACTCATTGATTTGGAAACTGCACCAAATATTGGAGCATATTTTTCTTTGTGGGATGAAGGAAATATTTTGTGGAATGAAAAATATTGGTATATACTTTGTTTTGCTTACAAATATCTGGGAGAAAAAGAAACCCATATAGTTGCTTTGCCAGATTTTAAGACTTGGAAAAAAGATAAAGAAAATGATGAAGAACTTGTTAAAAAATTATGGGAACTTTTTGACAAAGCAGATATTATTATAGCCCAAAATGGAGATGCTTTTGATGTTAAAAAAGCAAATGCAAGATTTATTAAATGGAGATTAGAACCTCCTTCGTTTTACCAAACAATAGATACTTTAAGAATTGCCCGAAGATATTTTAAGTTTGATAGCAACAAATTAGATGACTTGGGGGATTATTTAGGTATTGGTAGAAAATTAAGAACAGAAAAAGGTTTATGGCGAGATTGTATGAAAGGAGATAAACACGCTTGGGATATGATGAAAAAATATAACCAAATGGATGTAATTTTATTGGAAAAGGTGTATTATAAGTTAAGAGGTTGGGATAGTTCACATCCAAATATGAACTTAATCTATGGTGGAATATTTAATTGTAGAGTATGCCATAGTAATTATGTTACTAAAAGAGGATTTGGTAGAAATAAAACCACAGTTTATCAGAAATATCAATGTATGAATTGTGGTGCTTGGTCGTCAGGAGAAACATTAAAACGTGAAAAACCTCTCAAATGACATTCAAAGAACTTACAGAAAAAATGAATAAGATTTATGAAGCCAAAAATTCTGATTATGGAAATAACTTTTATTCATCGGAAAGATTGGGTATCAAGTCTTGGGTCGGAACTTTAATTAGAATACAAGACAAGGTGGCGAGACTAGAAAACTTCGCCAAAAAAGGAACATTAAAAGTAGATAATGAGAAAGTAGAGGATACATTACTGGATTTGAGTTGCTATTCTCTACTTTGTTTAATAGAATATGAAAAAAATATACATAAAATATGTTCCAAGGGCTAGTAGTTTTTGCAAAACAACCATAACAAGGGAACAAGGGAAAAAGATTCAAAAACAAGAGTGGTTTAGAACATTAGAAGAAATACCTAAAGAAGATAAATAATATGAAAAAAATACAAAGAATAATAACACATAAAGAATATCAAAAAGCATTAAAGTTGGCACTAAAAGAAGTAAAGGAGTGGAATAAATTTATTCAAATGTTAAAAAAACAGTATGAAAAAAGTATTAAATCAAAATAGTCGTTTTTATCAACCACAATGAGCGATAAATATGAAAAAAGTCAAAAAGCAAAATAAGCAAATTGCTCCTAAAAGAGCAAAAAGTAAAAAGTCTACTGGGGGTAACGTTAAAGGGGACTTGCAGACTAGAAACAGTAAATTATTAGAAGAATTTGCTGAATATTGTAGAGCTTACCCTGAGCAAAGATTTTTTCAAGCATTAAGAAACTTTATAAATGTAGGTTATGTAGGCATATCAAATGATAGGGAACACTGGTCTGATACTTTCTATTTTGAAAATAAAAATGATTAAATGAGAAAAATAGGTCAAGATACATTAAAAAAGAAGGCTTGGCGAACATTCTCTAAGTGGATTAGAAACCGAGACCTATTTTGTATAACTCATCTTGTAATGGGTAAAAAAGTTCCTTCTGAAAATGCAGGTCATTATTGGCACGCTGTATTAGATTTTGATGAGGAGAATATCAACGGACAATGTATAAACTGTAATAAATGGAATAGTGGAAGGTTGGCAGAATATGGAACTTACTTGAGAAAGAAATTAGGTAATAAAAAATTTGATGCTTTAGATATAAGGCACACTAGGGCATTGGCTGGAGAATATAAAACAGACCAAGAATATCAAAACATAATAAAAAAGTATAGTCAATAGTATTTAATTTGACAAGATTATTAGATATGATAAGATAGAGGAATGGAACCAATAAATAACTTAATAAAATTGTTGGCAATAAGGAGTAGTTTTAAATCATTTCGCTTTACAGCGGGGTTCCAATTTAAGACTGCTCCTTTTTGCTTGTAATTTTATGAAAAGAAAAAAGCCAAAATTTGATTATCAGAAATATCTTGCTTACTTAAAATCTTCAGCGTGGCTGATTAAAAAAAGTAAGTTAGTTATGCAACACGTCAAAAGGGGTTGGAAAATATCCTGTATATTTTGTGAAGATACCAATAATCTCCAAGTTCACCACTTAACTTACGATACATTATATAACGAACCTTTAGAGGATTTGACTTTTCTATGTGCTACCTGTCATAAAAGAACATACAATGATAAGGCAAATTTCAAGAAGGAATGGCAAGTTAAGTCGGACAAAGCCTTTGAATGGTTTAATCAACACTACGATGTCAAAAAATAGAATGATAAACACAAAATTCTGGGACGATGCCTATTCTTCAAATCTTGACCCAATAGAGAAATTACTTTTTCTTTATTTTCTAACTAACACTTCCACTAATATCTGCGGAATATACGAAATACCCCTAAAAAAGATAGCCAACGAAACAGGAGTAGATAAAGATATGGTTGAAAAGGTAATATCTCGTTTTGAAAAAGACCATAAAATCTATTACAGGAATGGTTGGTGTGGACTGGTTAATTTTATAAAAAATCAAAATCAAAAAAGCCCCCAAGTGAAAAAGGGTATAGAAAGAGAATTAGACCAAGTTCCTATTGAAATTAAACAACTTGTTTTAGAGGGTATAGATACCCTATCGCACTTAACTAAACCTAACTTAACTAAACCTAACTTAAGTTCCGCTAAAGCGGAGGCTAAATTACTCAAATATGACCCTTTGGGGGGAGAAATACTGAAAGCCTTTGAAAGTGTAGACCCGAAGAATAAAACTATGTATGGAAACACCACTCAACGCAAAGCCTGTGATTTCCTTTTAAGTGAGTATGGGCTTGAGAGGATATTAAAAGCAATTTCTATTTTACCTCAAGTTAATCAAGAAAAATTATACATAGCCCAAATTACTACCCCTTACGAATTACAGCAAAACTGGGTAAAGTTAGGAAACTTATTAAGACAAAAAGGGTCGGAACATAATAAATTAAAAAGTAATGTAGCATTTTAATATGAAAGAAATATATTGGTTATTTGCGATAGTATATACATTTATAGTTTGGGGGTTTTGGTGGGGATTATTGTCTATAATCTTACCCATTTTTCCTTTAATAGATTTAGTTAAATATCTTATAAAATGAAAATCAAAATTTGTACTGGTTTTAATGAAGACCAAAAATTTACAATAGATAGCGATGAAGCCCATAAAGCATACTATCTTTTTAACAATCCTGAAAAACGAGGAGTGTTTAGTAATGGAGTTGCTTTAATTGGTAGAGATATACGAAGCATACAACCTGACTATAATGCTGAAATGGGGTGGAATCCAACTCACGAATTAGATGACGAAGATTGGAATGAATTACAAGCCAAAGGAATAGATATAAAATTTAGAGATTTACTTTCTGAAGCCAAAAAAGTTTCTTATCTTATAGAAAAAAATCCACGAATATTAAATGAACCATTATCAGAAATAAAACCCTTACAATTAGGTGGTAGTATAAAGGTCTAACTCTATGAAAAACAAAGAAGGGAAGAAAATAGAACTCAATAAAATATATTGCGAAGATTGTCTTGAAACTATGAAAAGAATGCCCGATAACTCTGTGGATATGACTTTAACTAGCCCGCCTTATGATAATCTACGAGATTACAAAGGATATACCTTTGACTTTGAAAGTATCGCTAAAGAATTGTTTAGAATTACAAAACAAGGCGGAGTGGTAGTTTGGGTAGTGGGAGATATGGTTGTGGATAAAAGCGAAACTGGCACGGCTTTCAAACAAGCATTATTCTTTAAGGAAATAGGATTTTTACTGCACGACACAATGATTTATAAAAAAAGAGGTTCGCCATTTCCTGAAAGTAATAGATATTGGCAACAATTTGAGTATATGTTTATTTTCAGCAAGGGTTCGCCAAAAACTACTAACTTACTTAAAATCAAAACTCAATATGCACCCGAGCAAATAGGAAAGCCAAGAAGTTCTGCTATAAGAAATAAAGACGGCTTAATGGAAGCAATGAAATACGAGGTAAACAAAGAATTTGTGACCAAAGGAAATGTTTGGGAATATGCCGTCGGCTTTATGAAATCAAGTAAGGATAAATACTCTTTTGAGCACCCCGCCACTTATCCCGAAGATTTAGCAAGCGACCAAATAAAATCTTGGAGCAACGAAGGCGACATTGTCTACGACCCGATGATAGGAAGTGGCACGACAGGTAAAATGGCAGTAATGCTTAAAAGAAATTACATAGGTAGCGAAATTTCAAGTGATTACACGAAGTTGGCGGAGGATAGGATAAAGTCAATCTCAAATACCCTTTTTTAGAATAAAGGACTTGCTATTTAATCCCTTATACTATATAATAGGTAGATGATTAAATGGAAAGATAAAAAATGGTTAAATAAAGAATATTGGGATAATAGTAAAACTATTAGGCAAATTTCTGAAGAAACAAAAAAATCAGAAACAACGATTTACTACTGGATTGTGAAAAATGGTATTAAAAGGCGAAAACCTGCCACAATAAATGGATATTTTGCGGGAGATAAAAATCCATATTGGAAGGGAGGAAGAATAATTGATGCTTATGGATATATAAGATTAAGAGTAAGAGGGAAATATATAGCAGAACATCGTTTAGTAATGGAAAAACATTTAGGTAGAGAACTGCAAAGTTATGAAATAGTCCATCATAGAAATGCAAATAAACAAGATAATCGTTTAGAAAATTTAGAAATAATTTTACAATCAAAAAAGGGTTTTCATAAAGGAATTATAAAATGTCCGCATTGTCAAAATGAATTTAGTATTAAGTAAGCATAAGCAACCCTTTATTCTAATGGACGATCCCTACGAAGTATTTTTTAAAATAATATGCAAAACTTTCCCATACTAACAATTATCTTTATACTTTTATGGATTTTCTTCTCTTTTAAAGTGGCTCTAATAATTCTTAGCATAGGAATTACTGTTTATCTATATTATGTAATTAGAGATTTATATAGATATAATCCAAGACGAAGTGGATTTAAAACTGAAGGAAATATTTTACGAGAAAATTTGACAAAAAATAAACAAAGTGGAAAATGGTGTTAAAATATCCTTATATTGTAACACAGAATAGGAAAAAAGTTATTAACAGTTTTGCTTGACTTGTAATACATATTTGCTACACTTAACTTATATCCAAAAGGTATAGATAAGAGCAACAAGGTGAGATGAACGATTTTCTGGATTTCTGGAAATATCGCAATCTAAATCTCACCTACAAGCTCTTAATTAAAAATTAACTTAAATATTATGGAACAAATATCATTTATAGGAACACCAGATGGTTTAATGGAATATCTTTATAGAATAGAGATTAAATGTGAGGGTTGTGGAAAAGGTTTAGATAGAATTATAAAATATGGTCGTAATATTTGTGATTATTGTGAAGAAAAATTACTTGGATAATATGAAAACAATAGAATTAAACGAACAAGAACAAAATTATTTAGAAGATTTTTTAAGGTTAGAATTAGCCGATGAAAATTTATCTAATACTTTTAGGGCGATTATTACTAACATAATAAATAAATTACAAAATGAATCATAACTTTGATAAAAAATTCTATCCTTACGAACATGAGGAATATACAGTTAGAAAAGATTGGGAATATGTGGTTGTCGCCCTCATATTTATAGTATTAACATTTTTAGCAATAATTTTATGAGTGAAAAAAGTTTAGAAGAAGGTGCAATAGATTTTAAGGGCAAAAAATATGTATTAGTTTCGAGTCGGGTGATTTATTTTAACGAAAAATACCCCGATGGCTCAATTACCACAGAATTAGTAAGCACACCTGAAGCAGATACTGTGATAATTAAAGCCACAGTAAAGCCAAATGAGAAACAAGTCTTTACTGGATATTCACAGGCAACTTGGGGAGAAGGTTATATCAACAAGACTTCTGCTTTAGAGAATTGTGAAACTTCAGCAGTGGGTAGAGCTTTAGCTTTTATGGGTATTGGAGTTATTGAAAGTATTGCAAGTATGGATGAAATTAATAAAACAACACTACCAAGTAAAGAAAAAGTTTCCCCAGAGATTGCTAAAGCAAATGCAAAAACAGCGATAGAGAGTTCAAACAATTTAGAGGTCTTAATGGAAGTAGAAAGGAATATTAAGAAATCTAAAAATTTATCAGACCAAGATAAGGAAGAATTGTCCTTTTTAGCCAATGAAAGAAGAGAACAATTTGACCCGACACAATAATATGATAACAAAATATAATATAAGTAAGCCAGAGAAGTATTTAAAAGATGGGGAAGAAAAAACATTTTGGCAAAATGTAGGAACTTATACAGAATTTGAAAAAGAAGGTAAGGTTTCAAGGGTAGTAGAAATCCCAGCAATAGGATTAAAAGCTCAAGTATTCCCAATAGAAAAAAAAGAAGCACCTAAAAAAGAAGTAGAATACTAAAATGAAACTTATAGAACTTATAAAATCTGTTGTAGAACAAAATCTTTCTAAAGACCAATTAGAAGATTACCGAAATCAAATGTCTAGTCTATTCTCTCAAATGATGCTAGAAATGGCAGAACTTGAAAAATCAGAAGCATTATTTATGAATACTAAAACCACCGAAGAAAGTGTGGCTCAAAAAAAGATAGAATGGAAAGCAACAGAAAAAGGACAAAGGTTAATAGTATTAAAACGATACGCCCTTGCTCTTAAAGAAATGTTAAATAGTTTGAAATCAAGATTATATAGTATTTATTAAATTAACGAGCCATAGCAAAGCTCATAAAATAAGTTGCTAGAAAAGATGGAATTTAAAATAAGAGCAATAGAACTTTGGGTTTGGAGAATTGGGATAGTATTATTGTTTATTTGGTGTGTAATTTTATCGCAAGGGAATAAACAAGCACAATATATGGGATTACAGAATGCCGACTTAAATTTAACTACTTCTAAACAATTAACAGAAGTAATAAAAAATCAATTAGAGGATACTGTTATTATAAATGGAATTAGTGAAGATTATCCACCTAAAAAGAAATTAGCAGATAGGGAATGGTGTCCTAATAGGTCTTGTTTAAGAGGAACAGATAGTTATTAAAATGTATAATCTCATATATCAGTATCTTTTAAAAGAACCACGAAGTCGCTACCGTGTAAATAGAATGAGAGCCATAGTAAATCTGCTCTTAAAAGACTTTCCCGAACTGATAGCAATTCCCAAAGATAAACTGATAGATTTTATATATTCTGCCGAAAGTTATAACCGAATTTTTCGCAAAGTCCTAGAAGAAAACCCAAAACTTCAACCCCAAGAAGATAAAGACACAAAACAGATTTATGAAGAGAAAAAAGAACTAGAACTAGGATATGAGCCAAACTTTACAAACAGTATTAAAAAACTAGCAACTTTATAAAGTTATGAAAAATGAATCACAAACTCCATATACTGACTATATCTTGCAGAAAATTTCTATAGAAATAGAAAAACTAAAATGTCCTTTGCCAGCTATTCCAAATGACACCACAAGTATTTATCAGTCTGGGTTTCAGGAAGCACAAAAAATTATTATTAAAGCAATAAAAGAATATGAAAGATAAATTAAAGGTATTTCCTTATAGAGAATACGAAGAAAAAATCAAAGCAATAAAACAATCTTGTAAAATATGGAAGATAACTCCTTCTGAATTTATTAGAAATGCGACCCAAAGGTCGTTAGATAATAAAAAAATAAGGTGAAAATTTATGTCCCTCCAAAACCTATTAGATAAAACAAAAGAAGAAATAAACAAAAACCTATTTTATAAACAATGGATTTCCACCAAAGGAGCAAATAAAGAATTGTTAGAAAATATAATATGGGACATCACCCAATCCCAACTCGCAGTAATAGAAGAAGTGATAAATGAATTAGAAAGTAATCCAAATGAAGATGGCTCAGTAAGTCCAAACATTCAACACTTTATAGAGAAAAAACAAACTCAATTAAGAAAAATTATTAACCAATTAACTATAAAAGAATAAAATGGAAAAAGCAATAAAAAAAGCAATAGACAAAGTAATAGCTTTATGATATACTTGACCTATGAATAAAATATGGAAACCAGTTAAAGGATTTGAGGGAGTTTATGAAGTGAGTTTGCACGGGCGTATAAGGCGTAAAGGTTCTTATAATTTAAGGAAACCACAACTCACTCATAAAGGTTATCTCAAAGTTGTCTTGAATGATAAGGATAGAAAAAAGGGCTTGTTTATTCATAGAATTGTGGCGGAGGCATTTTTGAAACCAAAAGAGGGTAAAAATCAAATCAATCACAAAGACGGACACAAGTTGCATAATTGGGTAGAAAATCTTGAATGGTGCAGTGTCCTTGAAAATAATCAGCACGCCAAGAGGAATAATTTATATAAACCTAACTTTGGAAATAAACACGGAATGTCTAAACTTACAGAGGATAAAGTGAAGTTAGCTCGCAAAGAATATGCCGATGGAAAACCTTTTGTGTTAATTGCTAAAGAAATGAATGTTGCACCATCTACGATACGCCACGCCATTATTAGAGATACTTGGAAACATATATAATTTATGGAGAATGTTATAAAATCAGCTATAAGGGGAGGGTATGAACATTTCTTAATGTCAGATGGGAATAATGGACTAAAAGCTATTGGTGAATGTAAATCTGATATTCTCCTTGACCCCCTTTTCTGGCAGTGTTTAGGAAAAGCAGAGGGGTGGACAGGAGAAAAAATAAGAATGTGTAATGGGTGCGGTGTGGCTCTGAAATGGAACGAAAAAGAAGATATGAATGGACAACACGGAGGTAAGAAAGGTTGTGGCTCTGATATTCAAGAATACGAGGGGCAATGGCTTATAGAAATGCACCGCTTCATAGACCACCTAGCTGAAGGTAAAAGTATAGATGAATTTTTTAACAATTTATTAACCTAAGTCGCTTACGACATTAAACATAAGGAATATAAAATGAGTAACAATACAAAAGAAGCATTAGTTTGGATAAGTATAATAGGAATTATGGCACTAACAATATTTTTAGCACTCTTATACTTTCCAAGATTACAATATCAATATTGTTTCAAACAAAATATAAAAAGTTATCAACAAGAAACAAATTTTAAAGAACAAAACGCTTTAGAACGCTGTGATAAATGGTTAACTTCGTAAATTATAAGTAAATAATATAAAAACTATGTCAGAAGAAAATAAAAACTCAACCAATTTAGATTCCTGCAATTCCTGCGATTTCTGCGATTCCTGCAATTACTGTGATTCCTGCAATTACTGCAATTACTGCGATTACTGCTATTACTGCTATTTCTGCGATTCCTGTAATTCCTGCTATTCCTGCTATTCCTGCAAAAGTCTTCATATGTCAGAAAAAATGATATTCTGTTTAGGAGAAGGTAGATGCGAAAGCAAAGGTATTGGTTATCAGAAAAACTTAATGATGTTTAATAAACCTATTACACAGGAAGAATATGATACCCAAATTAAATATCTAAATGCCAAAAATTTCAAACTCCCTATCGCTAAATGGGTAGAATATAAAGATTTAGATAAAGACGAACAAACAGCTACCACAAAACAGTTAGGTGGACTTCTAAAAACTCTATCTTATGAAGATGCTTGGAAAAAAATGTGGTCTGAAATGAAACAAGAAAATAGAAACTTCTTCAGAACACTTCTTAACTTTGATGCTGATATATTTGAAAAGATTACAGGAATAAAAATTGACGAAGAAGCAGAGGAAATGACATTAAAACAAATCTGTGAAAAATTAGGTCGCACAATTAAAATTATTAAGGAATAACCCTTAACATAAAGAAAAAGAGATGAAAAGCAAACCAAAACTAAAGAAGCCAGTAAAGATAAAGAGTGTGAAAGCGTGGATGGTAAAATATAATGATGATTTTGCAAAAATATATTTTAATTCCACAAAGAAAGAAATTACACAAGAATTAGGTTTTCAAAGAACTTTAGTGGAAATTATCCCTGTAATTATAACCCCCATAGATAAATAATATGAAAACCAACGAAGAAATAGAAAAAGAGTTTGATGAAATTTGGGAAAAAATAACCAAAGAGGATTTCACTATAGAACAAGGAGACGATAGAGATTCTATTTTAACAATTAAATCTTTCATCTCCCACCTCCGCCAAGAAGATGATAAAGCTAGGTTGGAAGAGATTTTGGAAGAAATAAATAAACTGCCATTTGTTTCTCATGCAATAAGTGCTACAGAACTTGGCAAATTTATAAAAACCTCTGATTTACAAGCATATATTAAAAGTAAGATGAAATGAAAAAAACTTGTAATCATCATAAAAAAATGGATGGAACTATACCTGTTTGGTTATGGTTTTGCCTATATTTCAAAATGTCTCCTAGTCAGAAACCCACAGAAGAAAAAGAAAAACTTTGTGAATATATTAATGAAGCACTAAAAGAACATTGTAGGATTTACGGAATTGAAGAAAAGATAATCAAAACACTAACAGAACCAAATAATCACGATGCCTTACCATTTTGCGATAAATGTTATGCTAAAAACTTGCCAAAATCCTAAATGTATGAGAGAATTTGAGTATAATAAATATCAGAGTCAAAAGAAATTTTGCTGTGATAAATGCCAACCATCGCATTTGACAAAGAATAAGAAAAGAATATAATTTAAGAATGGAAGAAGAAACTCCTAAAAATTGGTTAGATGAAATGATAATTAGACAAGCCCTCCCAGAAGAAATTAGAGAAGGAACTAATGAAGAATTTTGTAATAAGTGGAGTATATCTCAAAGCACTTATTACTATCAAGCCTCCAAAGAAGAAAATCAACAGAAAATAATTAGTCTAGCTTTACAGAATACAAAGAAACACGCACCGGAAGTGTTAGAGAATCTTGCAGTCCGTGCAAAATCAAGCAGTAAGGATGCAGAAATGTATTTGAAGTTTATTTTACAATTAGCAGAAAAGACTGATATAACTTCTGGCGGTAAAATAATAAATTTTGGATGGGAAAAATAACAATTCCATATAAAGCAAGGATTTGGGCTACTTTCCACGAAACTAAGAAAAGGTGGATAGTTTTGGTTTTACATAGACGAGCTGGAAAAAGTACTGCTGCTTTTAACCACTTACAAAGAGATGCCCTAACTACCCCCAATAGTCGTTTTGCTTATATCTCACCTACTTACAAGCAAGGAAAGAATATCATTTGGGACATAGCAAAACATTATGCTAGAATTGTGCCTAGAATTGAATTTAATGAAGCTGAACTAACTGTTAAATATCCAAATGGAAGCAAGATAACACTTTATGGAGCCGATAATCCAGATAGTTTAAGAGGAATAGGTTTATGGGGAGTAGTATTTGATGAGTATAGCCAACAACCCTCTAATATTTTTACTGAAATAATAAGACCAGCATTAGCCGACCATCAAGGTTATGCAATATGGATAGGCACACCAAAGGGTAAAAATGAGTTTTACAAATTATTTAAGTATGCACAACAAGACCCAGATTGGTTTGCTATGCTTCAAACTGTGGATGATACTGAACTGATTAGTGAACAAGAACTCAAAGATGCCAAAAAGATAATGACTTCTGATGAGTTTCAACAAGAATGGTATTGTTCTTTTGAAGCGGCGATTAAGGGAGCTATTTTTGCTGATGAATTAGCCCAAGCTAGAAAAGATAAACGGATAACTATTGTGCCTTATGATACTTCTTTGCCGGTATTTACCGTATGGGATTTAGGTAAGGGAGCGAATATGGCTATTGGATTCTATCAACGAAGTTTTGAACAAGTCAGAAAAATAGACTACTGGGAAGGACAAGGAAACGATAGTTTACCAGAAGCTATTAAGGTTGTTAAAAATAAACCTTATGTCTATGGTGGGCATTTTGCACCTCACGATATAGTGGCAGTTGATTTATCTACTGGAAAAACAAGATTAGAAACTGCCGAAGAGTTAGGAATATCTTTTGAAAAAGTGCCTAAATTAGAAGTGAATGATAGAATAAATGCCGGAAAGTTAATGTTCAGTAGATTATGGGTAGACGAGAACAAATGCGAAAAATGGCTTGAAAATATAGGGCAATTTCAAAGAGAATGGGATGCAATTAAAGGAATGTTTAGAGATAATCCCCTACACGATTTTGCTTCACACGGGGCGGATGAATATACTTATGCGGCGGTCATAGAAAAGAATATGATAAATACTAAAATAAATGAAGAACGTCAAATATTGATAAACCGATTTGAACGAGAACAAGCAAAAAATGATTATGGTTTGAATTAAAAAAGACTTGACATAATTATTAAGAGGTATATAATCGCAAATATGAAATCTCTTAATGAACCTTCTCGCCAACTTGACGAAATATTTAGAAATGACTATGGACTTATTTGACTTGACTTATAAATAAGTATATAATTACTTTGTATGCAAAAGTGCGACCAATGCGGAAAGAATTGCAAATGCAGATATTACTCTTACAAGTTAAAGATATTTATTTGTAGCAGTTGCTACTGGAAAGAAAAACAAAAATGAACGAAGATATTACAAAGGAATTTGATAAAATTATTGAAGACCATCACGACCCCGAAAAACGGGAGGAGAAAAAGATTTTAGAGATTAGGAAAAAGCGTGAGGAAGAAATTAAAGGGGATTTAGGAATATAATATGGAAGAAACTAATTACAATAAAATGGTAGCGGAAAAGTTAGCAAGACAGAAAGAAGAAGCTGTCGTTCCTCCTGTTGATGATTTAATTTCAGACCACAAATACATAGCCAAGTTTTGGGTAAAAAAAGACTACGAATATAGAAAGTTTCTATATTTTTATTATAAGAAATTGGTATTGAAACAAATAATTCCTTTAGGAGTTTGTGATGATTGTGATATGCCAGAAGAACTCCACAATGTCTAAAAGATTACAAGGTTTTCAAAAAGGAAACCAATGGAATTTAGGAAAAAAGTTTCCCGGTAGAAAGTTAAGTGATGCGACTAAAAAGAAACTAAGTGAAAGAATGAAAGATAAGAAACTTACTGAAGAACATAAAAGGAAATTGGTTGCATCTCACAAAGGGATTCCATTGTCTATGGAACATAAAGTAAAAATAGGATTAGGTCTTAAAGGAAAAAAACACTCTAAAGAAACTAAACAGAAAATAAGTAATTCTCATAGAGGAGAAAAATCATATCTTTGGAAAGGTGGAATTAGTCCGATTATGATACGAATTAGAATTTGTTTTGAATATCGCCAGTGGCGTTCAGATATTTTTCAAAGAGATAACTGGACTTGCCAAATATGTGGTATAGTGGGTGGAGAATTAAATGCCGACCATTTTCCAAAATCATTTAGTGATATTTTCCGAGAATATAACATAAAAACTTTTAAAGAAGCAATGACTTGTGAGGAGTTATGGAACATTAATAACGGTAGAACTCTTTGTGAACCTTGCCATAGAAAAACTTCTACTTTTGGTGGTAGAAGCAAGAAAGGATTAAAAATGAAATTAAAAATCTTAATTTAATAAAATGAATCAACCGACAGAGTTAGTGAGTTTAATAATAAAGGAAATTGATAGTTATCGTAATAATAGTTACGAGATGTTTGAAGGTTATAATTTTTCGGCATATAAATTACTTAGAAGAATAGGATTATATAAGGCACAGATTTACCCAAAAGGTAAGACAGATTCTCAAGGAAATTATAAGTATTTTTTTGACATAATCACTCCTCGCGTTAATAGTGAAGTAAAGAATGTGGACTTTGATACGAAAGACATCTTGCTCTACTCCGATGCTAAAGATGACGCTATTCGTATTTTATTAGCCAATGTGGCTATGAAAGATTATTTAGCCGAAAGCGGTGAAGCGGAAAAGCTAAATGAAGCCGTAGAGCAAGGCAGTGAATGGGGCAATGTGGTATGGAAAAAGGTAGGCAAAGACTACAAAATACTGGAACTAAATAATGTAATGGTCTTGAACCAGACAGCTAAAACACTGGAATATTCCGATGTGATTGAAAGCGAATGTCTACTCTCCTCAGACCTACGAAAGAAAATAGATGTCTGGGACGATGTGGAAGACTTAATCAAGTCCGCCAAGCCGGAAGCTAAAAAGACTTCACCTGAATTTTACATCTATGAAAGGAATGGCGAAATAACCGACAAGGATTACAAGAAAGCCAAAGGCAGTGATAAAGGCAAGGAAGATAAATATATTCTAGCCAAAGTTATTGTCGGTGGTATAGAGAAAGAAAAACCTACTCAACTGTTATTCTGCGAAGAAATAAGCGAAAAACCATATAAAGAATATCATCGTTCATCTTATGCTGGGCGTTGGCTAAGAATGGGCTTGTATGAAATCTTAATGGATATACAAACTAGAGCTAATGAAATCGGCAACCAAATAGCTCGAGGGCTTGAATGGTCGTCTAAAACTGTCTTTAGAAGTTCTGATAGACTGATAGCTCAAAACATTCTAACCGACTTGCAGAATGGCGACATAATCAAATCCACAGACTTGCAACAGGTTAATACCCGAATGGAAGGGCTAGACCAGCTTATCGCCGACTGGAACAGGTTAATGGAACTAGCAGATAAACTAGCGAATTCTTACGAAGTGGTAACGGGTGAAAGTTCTCCAAGTGGCACACCATTTAGATTAGCCGCTCAACAGAATATGAACGCCAATAAACTCTTTGACTTTATCAGAGAGAAGTTAGCCATCGCTTTTCAAGGCGTAATAGAAGACTGGATACTACCTAGACTATTAAAGAATTTGAACGCTAAAGAAATCTTGCGTTTGACTGCCGATAGTGGAGCGTTAAATCAATATTACGAAGCATTGGTTAATGACTGGTATTTAAGAAATCTTTTATCCTTTCCGCCTCACGATGAGCAAATAGCCAAAGATATAAAACTGCAGAAACTACAAGAGATAATGAAAAATCAAGAAGCGGTGGTAGAATTGGAAGAAGGAATGTGGAAAGATTTTAAGCCGAGAGTTAGAGTTTCCATTACTGGTGAAAACTATAATTTAGCCGCAGAACTAGACACGCTAAATAGTTTCATAACTTTAGAAACCGACCCGATAAGACGAACCGCTTTAATTGAAATGGCTATGCTTAAAAAGGGAATAAATACATCTGCTCTTCCTAAAACCCCGCCATTGCCTCCACCAGTCCCACCAGAGCAAGAGAAAGGAATGAATGGGATAGATGAAGCTCTTAAAAATCAATCAATGCAAATGGCGTAAAATATGAGAAAAGAATTCAAAAAAGAAAACTTTATATTGACTCATTCAAGGTATGTAGATGATTTTGGCTTTGAGGTTGATAGTATGGACTTGTTTGATGAAATCAAAAGAGTGCATTATCCATTTCACGGCTTTCCAAAAGTTTCAAATCAGGATAAAAATTTCCCCATAAATAAAATACCTTACAACTACACCGAAGAAGATTATGAAGAAATGTTAGACAAACAAAAATTAAAGGTCGGTAAAAACATTATAAGAAATTAAAATAATTAAATGGCAAAAGTAAAAAGAAAAAAAGAAACTATGATGATGAAGAAAAAAGAAATGGAAAAAATGGCAAAGAAAAAAGGAATGATGATGAAAATGAGATAGTATTATAAATTAAAAGAATAAACAAATATGACAAAAAACGAAGTAGTGCAATTATTTAGTGCATTAAATCAACTAGGTGCTTTGAAAGGTGTAAAAATGGCTTATGGGGTTTCCCGCAACCTTACTTTACTAAAGCCCGAATTAGAATCGCTAGAAAAAGCGTCTGTTCCAACAGATGAATACAAGAAGTTTGACGAATTGCGAATAGAAATGGTTAAAAAGTTTGCCAAGAAAGATGACAAAGGAGAACCTGTCATAACAGGCAATGAGTTTGAATTAGAAGACAAAGCAGGTATGGAAAAAGCCTTTGATGAATTAAAAGCGGAACATAAGGAAGTCTGGGACGCTAGAATGAAACAAATGGAAGAATACAACGAACTGTTAAAAACAGACTCTAGTGTAGTTCTGTATAAAATTAATTTAAGCGATGTCCCAGCGGATATTACAGTTGCCCAACTTCACGGTATCTCGGCAATTATAAGTGAGGATATTGTTAGCCCTTTTAAGTAAATGTTACTTCCTGAAATAAAAAAATCCTTTGACAGTCCAGCAGGTTCTTCCGCTAAAGAATATCTAACTGCTAAACTAAACGAACTTAAAAACATAGATAACATTACTGACAGGGATACAGCGGTTAAACAAGCCCTTGAAGTGAAAGCTAACAAAATCGCTTATAAGAAATTAAAGGAAATCTTACAAGACATAATGACTTTTCAAGAGGAAGTAAAAACGAAAGACCCTCGCGATGAGTATGGAATTTTATAATTTTATGGATAAATCATACATTGAAGCGGTTAAAAGAAAACTAAAGAAGCAAGGTAAGTCAGAAGAAGAAATTGGTCGTTATATTAACAAACTAACAAAATTAAACTATATGGAAGAAGAAAAAATTGAAACACCTGAAGAAATTGTGCCTGAAGTTCCTGTTGAAACTCCACCAGAAGCACCAGAAGCACCACTTGACACGCCAATTGAATCTGTTGCGTAGTGTTAAAAACTTGACAAGCAAAATAAGAAAGTAGTATTATTAAAATAATTGTGCAGAGGAACACTTAAATCCTCATTGAGCCACGCTCTAAAATCTATGGAAAATAATAATGAGTCCATCAACTCTCTAAATGATGAAAAAAACATACTAGAAGAAGAACTAAAAACTTTGGATAGTGAAACTGATAAGGACAGGGTGTCCGAAATCAATGAGAAAGTCAACTCTTTAAATGACGAAATCAAGACCCTTGAAGAAGCCGATGAAGATGATGTGGAAGCCATAAAGGCGACTAACAAAAAACTCTACGCGAGGGCTAAAACTGCTGAAGGTTTTGTTTTAGAAGGCGATAAGTGGGTCAAAAAACCCAAAATCGTAGTCCAAGATAAGCCTAAAGTGGAGAAAGTCATTACCGATGAGTCAATCATCAACAAAGTCTTAGATAAAAGGGAATTGGAATCTCTTGAATTAAGCGATGAGCTTAAAAAAGAGATAGAAACTTACGCAAAGGTGCAAAATATAAGTGTCAAACAAGCTTTAAAGTCCGAGTACATCTCTTTCTTACAAGAAAAAGAAGAAAAGAAACAGAAAATTGATGATGCTTCACTTGGCTCTAATCGTAAGTCTCGCAATAAGAAAGATTATAGCGACGTTAAGGCTACTGATTTTGATTTAAGAACACCCGAAGGAAAAGCAGATTTTGCCAAGTACCAAGAGTGGTTGAAAAGTTAAGTTGATTAGCTTTGTCTTCCTGTATCTTTCCCTTATATATATTTACAGGAAGATTTAGTTAATTGCCTTAATGGTTGGTTGCTAAATCACCTACTAATTTTATCGCAAATTCCCTTACGGCGTTCAGTCCAGAGTTCTGGGCGGCTAAGGCACAGGAAACCTTTTTAAAGGAATCCATAGCTTTAGGCATCGCCAACACTGAGCTGAGAGCAGATTTAACGATGGGTATCTCAGTCCATAAACCTTATGGTTCATACCCTCGTGTGCAGACTTATACGAAAGGCACAGCAGTAACGATTAAAGACATCAGTACGACTGATGAATATTTGGAAGTTAATACCGCAAAGGTAGCACCCTTTTATGTTGATGAGCTTGACAAAGTTCAAAACAAATGGGATGTCGCCAGCGAGTGGGCTTCCATTGCAGGACGTCAGCTTTCTAATGTTCTTGACCAAGCGGTCATCGGAGAATACACGAATGCAGGCACTACTTTAACTGGTGCATCTATCGGTGAAGCGGCAGGTGGTATCGTAATGTCAGCGGCAAATACCGCTAACATCTTTACTGCGGCTGGCAGAGTTCTAAATTCCAAGAAAAGACTTGGTGGAGAGCGTTTTGCTCTTATCGGTCCGAGAATGCTTGAAACTATCCAGCAATATGTTGGTGGTAGAGAGACAGGTTTCGGAGATACAGTTTCAGACAATGGCAAGGTGGCAAATCGTTTCGGCTTCGGTTTGAGACTTTCTAACAACCTTCCATTTACAGCAACACTTACGACTTCAGTTATTCCAGTAGCGGGCGATACTATCACTATTAACGGTGTGGTATTGACTGCGGCGGCTTCAGGCGCGGCAACGGCTGCTGGTGAGTTCTCTATCGGAGCTAACGCGGCGGCTGCGACTGCAAACATTGTAGGTATTATTAACGACTCCTTAACTCCTGGTGCTACGACTTATATCGCTCTTTCTGCGGAAAATCGTCAGCTTCTTGAGGAATCGGGTATCGTTGCGACAGACAACACGACAAATGTTGGTGTTGTGGCTTATGGGGATATTGTAGTTTCAGAAACTATCACTTCAGCGACTGATGTGTGGTCTGACCAATTCCAATACGCTCTAGTAGGACAGGTTGGCTCTATTGATTTGGTAACTCAAATCGCTCCAACAGTTGTATTCAAAGAAGTACCCGACAAGCTAGGTAAGAATGTCTTGCCTTACACTTTCTATGGTAAAAAGACCTTTGAAAGAATGAAGGGTAATTTGGTGGCAATCAAATTTGATGTGAGTTCGTGGGTCGCATAGTGAAGTTTAATCTTTTTAATTTCGACTAAAAAGATTTATTAAATGAGTGGTTCACTCTTATAAAGAACCCCGAAAAAACGGTAAAATAATGTTCTTTGAAATTGTTATAGTTTCTACAAAATAGGGGCTATAACAATTCAAAAAACATATATAAATAAAAATATATGGCAAAAATAATTTCGCGAGGACTTTTAATCGCAGGTGAAAAGAAAAAGGTGGGAACACCCATAGTTACTATTGTTACCCTTGACGGTAGCAGTAAGGTAACAAAATGTTTCGGGGCAACGCTTCCCACAGACGGTGATGCGGGATATGCCGTAGGTTGTTACTTCTACAAAACTACAGGTGTAGTAGGAGCGACAGTCTATATCAACGAGGGTTCAACCTCTTCTGCGGATTTCAACGCAGTGGCGGCTTCTTCTTCAGGTTTTACGACTTGGGACGCTCTATACGCGAATGACCAGACACTTCCTGTAACGGGAGCTACATTTACATTTGACGGGCAACACGCCACAAATAATGTATTAACTCTTACAAGTGCAGGTGCTGGTTCTGGACATCTTTTGCAGATTACCAATGTTGGTTCAGGAAAAGACATCAATGGAACTTCAGACTTGTGGTCATTCTCAAAATTAGGAGCAATGACAGGTTTAAGTGTAGTTCTAGCAGGAACTGCCGCAACTACTTCTTTCACAATGACACTTGGTAATATGGTGTTATCAGCAGGAGGTATTGCAATAACAAAAGCGACTGATACCGCAACTTTGAGCGTTACTAATAACGCGAATGTAGCAGCATCACAGGTAGTTATTGCTGGTTCAGGAGCATTTACAGGAAACACGACAACTTCGTTTATGACAATTACTCCTTCGGGATTGACGACAGGAACGGCAGTTTATCTTCCAGTAGCGGCTTTGACAACCGGTAAAGCACTTCATATTGTGGCTAATGCCGCAACTGATGGACTTGTAGTCAATGTAACTTCTTCTTCAGTTTTGCTTTCAAGCACTGGAAGATTGTTAAATATAGTTCATTCAGGCAACGCAACTGTTTCAGGTATTATCGCTGAAATGTCCACAGCGGGTGCTGATGAAACTATCTTGTTAAGACTTACAGCTTCAGCAGCTTTGACTGGACTTGGTTCAGTCTTAGATGTTTCAGGCGTAGGAATTACGACAGGAAATGGAATTAAAATGATTGACCTTAACGCTTTAACAAGCGGACTAGGATTAGCCATCGTTTCTTCCGCTACAGCTATCACTGGAGCAGGAAGACTATTGTCCGTTGACCACACTGGGGTAACTAGCTCAACGGGTACTATTGTAGAGTTCAAAACAGCGGCGACTGATGCAGTTAATGCGACTACACTTCTTAAATTAACTCAAGGAGCTAACATTGTTGGAGTAGGTCTTTCAGTGGTAAGCACAACTGGTTTAACGACTGGTTCACTTATCCGAGCGACAACTTCAACAGCAGGTGCTTTAGCAACCAACGGAGCAATTTCGTTTACTGCTACTGGTAATTACACCAGCACAAGTGCAGTGAATGGTGGTTTCGTGGAAGTTCAAGCGAATACCACAGTCGCAGGAACGATAGTAAATGTTATCGGTACTTCTTTAACGACTGGTATTGCTCTACAAGTTTCAAATGGAACTTCAGCTATAACTTCTGGTTCTCTTTTGAGAATTACCGCAAGTGGAGTAGGAACAGTAGCAACAAATGGTATTGTTTCTATCACTCATGGGGGTATCTTTGTTTCAACTGCTAATGCAGGTGTTCTTGATGTCCGAGCTTCGGCAATGGTTGGTACGGCTTCCAACGGCACTCTAGTCAACTTTATGACTACTGCGGCTGCTCAGGTTGATACCACTATCTTAAATGTTGAGGCATCTGGATTCACGACAGGTTACACAGGTTCAATGGTGAGGATTAAATCTCCTACTACGACTGGTACAGGTATTTTGATAGATGTTATCGCCAATGGTATTACTTCAGGAGGCACAGTACAGAAAATCTCTGCAACGGCTTTAACAACTGGCGTAGGACTTTCTATCACTGCTTCAGGTGGCACAGCTGCTATAACTTCAGGTTCACTCTTGAGAGTAGCTACTGATGGCACGGGTGCGTTAATCACAAATGGTGTTGTGAGTTTCACTCACACAGGAGCTTTCACAAGTAGCACTGCTATTGATGGAGGCTTTGTGGAAATTAAAGCTAACTCAACCACAGCGGGTACGGTAGTAAATGTTCTCGCTACTGCCGTTACTACGGGTGTTGCATTAAATATCTCTAATGGTACAGCGGCTACAACTTCAGGAAGTCTCTTGAGAGTTGCGGCTGGAGGAATTGGAGCTATCGCTACTAATGGTATCGTCAGTTTCACTCACACAGGCATTTATACTTCTACTTCAGCTATAGACGGCGGGTTTGTAGAGATTAAGGCATCAGCTACGACAGCAGGCACAATCTTAAATGTTGTCGGTGTCGGACTTATTACTGGAGTTGCTTTGGAAGTTTCTAATGGCACTGCCGCTATGACAACAGGTTCTCTAATTAGAGGAGCTGCAGGTGGTACAGGTGCGGTAGCAACTAATGGTATCTATTCATTCATACACACTGGTATCTATACAAGCACTGCCGCAACACTTGGAATGTTCCACATAGCAGCAAATGCTACTACTGCAGGAACAGTCGCAAGTATTGCAGGAACAGGAGTAGTTGGCGGAATTGTTTTGAGCTTACTAGCTACAGCAGCCACAATGACTACTGGAGCTTACATAGCCGCTAATGATGGAACTAATCAAGTATTCGCTGTTAAACTCGGCGGACACTTGGCTTCAGCTGGTACTGCTCCTACAGCAGCCGCAGGAGCAGGAGCAGGGACAACTCCAACAGGTCCAGCGGTAACAGCAGGTTCAACAGATACAAAAGGAAATGTAACAGTGACAATCGGTACTCCGACAGGAACAGGAACGATTATGACAGTTACCTTCGCTAAAGCTTACGCTTCAGCTCCTCTTGTTATCTTGACCCCAGCAACTGCCGCAACAGCCGCTGAAATGGTAACTTCAAAGATTTCTACCACTTCAACGACTACGACATTCACTATAGTTTCAACAACGACTGGTTTAACTCAAGCTACTGCGTTTTCTTGGAACTACGTTTGTCTGGAGTAAATTATCAACTAACTTTTGGTTTATCACTCTGCTCCGCTTGTTTATTCTTTCGGGGCAGAGATGGTAAACTGAAGAAAAAAATGCAATTATTATATTCAAAAAAAATACTTCGTTCGTCAACAGTTTTGACTGGTTCTTATGTAGCGGCAACTACTTATGGCCCTACTGGGGTTACAAATCTTGACCCCGTGTCTAATAATCAGTTAATGCTTTATGTTTCATTTACTATTGGTTCACTTACTTCAGCGGAATTGAAAGTAGAATTTTCTGATGATGGTACAACTTATTACCAAGAAACATCCACTTCAGTTTCAAGCGGAGTTAGCACAGACAGTCTTTTGAATCACACCTTTACCGCTACGGGAAATTATAGATTACTGATACCTATTACCGATAAATACATTAAAGTTTCGGCTAAAGGCACGGGAACAGTTACTAATTCCCTGTTGTCTATTGACGCGATATTAGCAGTAAGACCATAATATGGAAAATCTAAAGAAACATACCGCTGCAGATGCTCCTTTAGAAGAAAAAAAGTTATCACTTACAGAGGAATTGTCTGCTTTGCAAATCAAGATAGAAGAGGCTAAACGAGTTCAGACTACTTTTCTTATCACCTTAGAGGATGTAAAAAAAGTTCAAATAGAATTGAATGATTTTAATGTCTTAATTGTAGATAAGAAAAGCGAGTTGGGAAAAATCTCAAACAAAATACTGGAAGCGGGTATGTTGGAAAGAAAACTTAACATTGCAATAAATGAATTAAATTTACAGATAGAAGAAAAATCAAGTAAAATACAAATAATGGATGAATCAATACTTCAAAAGTCAAAAGAATTAGACACTCTTATGAAAGAAAAAGAAAAGTTAGATTATGTTATTTTTGAAAAAGAAAAACAACAGGAATTACTTGATAGTTTATATAAAGATATTGCAGTAAGAAATAAAAAAATGAATGAAATTGATGCTAAATTATTTAAAATCACAGAGGAGTTAAAAAATCTTGAAATAAAAAAGATGGAGTTTGATAAAGAATTTACTGAAAGGTCTTTATTATTAGAAAATAGGGAAGGCGATGTTTCACGCAGAGAAACTTGGCTTGCTAATAAGGAGGAGAAACTAAAACTTCTTAAAAATGAGCTTGAAGAATACTATAATCGTAAATTTCCGCATATAATTTTATGAGCATACAAAATGTAACTGAAACGGGGCGACCAGTTCGCATAAAAGATGAAGGAGTAACTTTGGTAACTAATGTTTCTTCTCTTGATATGGTAGGGGCGGGGGTAAGTGCTTCCGCTTCAGGTAATGATGTAACCGCTACAATTCCTGGTTCAACATTAGCAGGAACAACAAATGAGATAGCTTATTTTAATAGTGCCTCATCAATAGCTTCTCTTGCTGTCGCTACCTATCCTTCTCTAACAGAATTATCTTATGTTAAGGGTTTAACTTCTGCAGTTCAAACTCAAATAACCGCTAAAGCACCATCAACAGCACCGACATTTGCAACTTCTATTACGGGAAGTTATCTAACTGCTTCAGAGATTTTAATAACTGACGCAAGTAAAAACATAGTTTCTGCCTCAGTAGACACCTACCCCTCCCTCACCGAACTTTCCTATGTAAAGGGTGTAACAAGTGCAATACAAACTCAATTAGGACTAAAAGCTCCTCTTGCTTCTCCTACTTTCACAGGCACAGTTACAATACCAACTCCCTTTACTCTTGGAGCTGTTTCAGTTTTAC
>ERZ1292625.856-Hain-H41-01um-R1-856-length-41000-cov-5_pt1 | contig 41000 bp, 41 predicted proteins | sample MGYA00564400_ERZ1292625 | MGnify/ENA primary metagenome ERZ1292625 (study PRJEB36523, sample SAMEA6512639) | groundwater metagenome | collected 2019-01-08 | study: AquaDiva: Metagenomics assemblies of 32 groundwater samples
GGAAGCTATTGAAACACTGCGAGGACAAGCCTTTGATCTTTTAGTGATAGATGAAGCACACAATATAGAGCTCGAATTAAGTAAATTTATCGAATTGACGATATCAGAACGTTTTGCTACGACAGTGTTAAAAGTATCTTGGCCTCAAGTTTCTACTGAGAAAGCTGCCGTCAAATGGTTGATTGACGTGTATAAGCCAAAGCTTGTTGAACACATGAAACACATTCAAGGCATGCTAGAGAAATATAGTGGTTTGAAAGAAAAATTGAATGAATTAACGAATTTTTCAAAGCAAAATTCTTTGTTAGATAAACATGTCTGTAAGATTAATCGTTTTCTTGAGATTTTTGATGAAGAAAATTGGGTGTTGAATATAATTGAAGCTTCGGGAAAGTCAATGCAGAAGTTAGAATTTAAGCCTATTGACGTGTCAAAATATGCTGACGAAGCGTTGTTTAGATATGGACAGAATGTCATTCTGATGTCAGCTACAATTTTAGATAAGGACGCCTATTGTCAATCATTGGGAATTAGTCAGTCAGACGTTGAATTTTTGTCCGTGGAATCGCCATTTCCTCCTGAAAATCGTCCAGTTTTTTACGTTCCTGTTGGAAAGATGGGGAAAGATGATTTATCAAAGACATTACCCAAGTTGGCTAGTACGATTAAATCTTTATTAGATCAACATAATAATGACCGTGGAGTCATACATTGCCACACATATCAAATTTCTACCTATCTAAAACAGAACATCAAAAGTAGACGATTATTGGTGCATGATTCTTTGAATAAAGAAGAGATTCTTAAAAAACATGCGGACTCGAAGAACAGTGTTCTATTATCACCTTCTTCGACTGAGGGTCTCGATCTCAAAGACGATCTGAGCAGATTTCAGATAATTTGTAAACTGCCATTTCCATTCTTAGGTGATAAATTAGTCAGGAAGAGGATGAAAAAGCATTCATGGTGGTATCCATATCAGACTACAAAGACAATAATTCAAGCTTTGGGTCGATCAGTTAGAAATCAGGATGATCATGCAGTTTCATATATTCTGGATGGAAATTGGCAGCATTTTTATGACATGAATTGTCATCTTTTTCCTATATCTTTCAAAAAAGTATTGCAATAGTTTTACACGAGTTGTTGTCAATGATATGTTTGTTACAGGAAGTTCCCATATGGAGGTTGTAAATGTCAGATTCAAATAGTGTGCTAGATAAGTGGACTGAACTTAAGACTTTGGTTGAGAGTTTAGAAGTTGATGTTCGTAAAAATGCTGCAGGAAATGCTTCTGCGGGAATACGTTCTCGTAAGGGTCTAAGACTTCTTAAATCAGTGTCCCATTCTTTAGTTAGACTTTCCTTAGAAAGTTCTAAGGCGAAAAAGGAAGCTAGCTTGAAAGAGGAAGTTAAGGATGTTCCAGCCTAGTTAGTTTGAACAAGAATTGCACGCGGTCTTGTTGAACCGTGCATCATTTGGGTGACTATATGTGGGATAGACGATTTTCAGATGCTCCTGATGTTCAAGAAGCTAAGTTAGCAACAAAAGTAGCAGCATCGATTGAAGCTCCCCTTGAAGCGAAAGTCAGCAGTGATGAGGCGTTAGAGCCTCGAATAGGTCTAGTCGAAATAGAGCCATTAATTCCTGACAATTGTCCAGTTTTAGACGAGCCCGAGCAACAAATGTTAGTTTCTTTGCCTGAAGCGATCCCAGTAAAAAAGAAACGTGGATTTGCGAAGAAAATTAAAGTAGAAGAGTTGCTTGAGTCGAGCGTTGATGTAAAGCCTAATGAATGATTCATTCGTCTTCATTAAGTCGTTGAGATGTACCGAGTTTTTCTAACGTATTTTTTTCTATTTGGCAGATTCGCATCCTTGTTAAACTGAACAATTGTCCTATTTCTTCTAAAGTTTTGGGACCTTGGATTGCTACGAGTAACGTACAATTGTGTGACTTTGAATTATTAATCCATTGTCGACAAGATTCTTTCTTGCATGAGAGTCTATACTTAGCATGTTCTGCAAAACATGTCGTGCCCGTGATCACTCGATTTGACATTGTTTCTCCGTTGATAGAATGTAAATCGTATACGCACGTTGTACAAGAGAAATCAACGTTGTAAGTATTAATAGCTGTTTAACGTGAGGTAACTAGTGGCGAAAATCTTCGTTTTAGACACCAATGTTCTTCTTTATGACGCACAAGCTTTTGCAGCATTTCATGATAATCAGGTCATTATTCCATTTGTCGTTTTAGGCGAATTGGACGAAAAGAAAAATAGACAAGACGAGGTTGGTAAAAATGCAAGATCAGTTATTCGTGGTTTAGATGATTTACGTCAAAAGGGCAATCTCGCTGATGGCGTGACAAATGAATATGGTGGTCTTCTTAGGGTTCTCACATCCAATGATAAGTTAGATTTTACTACAAAATCAGCAGACGAGGTTGATAATGCTATCATAGAACTGACAAAGGATATTCAAGACAAAAATCAGGATGTTGATGTTATCTTGGTCACGAAAGATATCAACGTAAGAGTGAAGTGTGACGCACTCAAATTGAGATGCGAAGATTATCTTAAACATCGTCTTGTCACTGATGCTGATGCGATGTATAGAGGGGTTCAGACGATAAGAATTCCTACTGAGAACATAAATCGATTTTTCAAGGACGGCGCGCTTGATATTCCGAGCGACGTTTTAAATGAAATTGATCTGTATCCAAACCAATTCATCGTTGCAAAAGATATAACAGGCACATCACAATCAGCCATGGCACGATATGTAAAAAAAGGACAACCTGCTCGTAAAATGTCAGCTGCTCCACCAGCTGCATTTGGTCTTAGTCCCAGGAATAAAGAACAAGGCTTTGCTTTGGACCTTCTTTTTGATGAAAAGATAGACCTTGTCACGTTAGTCGGCGCCGCCGGAACAGGAAAGACATTGTTAGCCGTCGCGGCTGGCATTCATCAATTGCTAGAAGATCAAAAATATAGCAAGTTAGTTATCATGCGTCCTTTGATCCCGATGGGAAAAGACATTGGGTATCTTCCCGGTACGATCGATGAAAAGATGGCACCTTGGATAGCTCCGATAATGGACAATCTAAAGTTTCTCTTCAGCGGAGGGAAAAAAGAGAGGGACATGTCAGAGAATGATATTTTGCAGATGTATTTTGAGAAAGATATCATTGAAGTTGAAGCCCTTACTTTTATCAGGGGTAGATCAATTTCAAATGCTTTCATCATCATAGACGAGGCACAGAATCTTACTGCTCATGAACTAAAGACAATTGTCACTCGTGTTGGGGAGCATACGAAAATAGTTTTGACTGGCGACATTGAGCAGATTGACAACGCATATGTTGATGCAGTTTCTAATGGATTGACTTACACGGTTGAAAAGTTCAAAGATTATGACCTAGCTGGACATATTACGTTGATAAAAGGTGAGCGATCTGCCCTAGCCTCACTAGCGGCAAAGATATTATAGTCGCTGATTTGATCCCTACAATACTTATATGGGTTAGTATTGTAGGGTGTGTCATCATGCCAAGTAGCACACGTTCTAGAGACATGAATAGGCTCAAAAAGGTCTATCCTTCTGTCAAGTTTGCTGCAAAAATGCTAAGAAGTGTTGAGCAACCCACTGCCGCTGTTACATTTAACATTGATAATGCTCGTATCGATATATCTAATTTTGTGGCAGGTTCATACACACATATCTTTACGACAACTTTTACTTTAAGTCCAATTGTAGTAGTAGACACATACTATAATGGATCTAGTCCATTACTAGCAGTTACTTTGAGTGATTTGTCAACAATGGGTGTGACTGTTAACACATCTGCAATGTTAGATCCAACCTCTGTCTATATTGTCATAAGAGCGCTCGAGCCATGGCGTGGTTCTAGAGTGTATGATTTTAATCGTGTGCGAACAGTTTATCCAAAAAAACATACTTATTCGACGCTTGGATCAAGCAATTTCTATGCGATGACAACATCAGCAGCAAATGCCGTGCAGGCTGGAATAACGACAATCACATCGAATGATACAGCTGTTATAACATTTCCATATGAAATGCCCAGTGTACCGACAATATCATACGCAATGTTAGACAGTTCAACACACACACCAGCGTATATTGAAGATATAACGACTAGTGGATTTTCGATACGTTTTTCTACGAATGTCACTTGTCAGCTACATTGGGAAGCTTTGTTAGAGTCATATACATAAGGAGGAAAAATGGGTTTACCTCCCATCAATAACGTCTTAAAATATGAGAGTGATGCGGTTGCGTTGTCAAACGTTATTGAGCATCAAGTCGACTTTACTGTTATTTTCGCAACTGCGCCTTTTGTTACGGTATCATTAAGTGGTTCAAGTGGACCCATGGTGACTTCAAACATAAGTACATCTAAAACAACACATTTCATTATGAGTTTTTCTGCACCCTTTACGGGAACATTATTTTATCAAGCGCTAACGACAACATCTGATAGGGCAATTTGAGTTAAAGAATGGCAAAAGACTTTAAAGTAGATCAGATAAGAACAGACAGACTGATAGTCACTGGATCAACGTTATTGATCTACAGTTCGTCAGTTGCTAGCGATAACAATGGAGAGATTGACGCTGCTAAATTTGATAAAAGCGGAATAGGCACTGATACTTTCATATTCATCTCTGGATCAGTGGGTAGTCGAGGGAGCACTATTCGGGGAGTAACCGGTTTTGGAGGTGACGTCGTTGTTAGCGGGTCTCTGACAGCAACCGAGATTAGCGGTTCATTGACAAAGCTGTCAGATGGTACGTCATATATCGTTGCTAGCGGCAGTGTAGTTGTGACGTCACAGTCAAATGGTGCAGTGGCAATATACATGCCCACGTTGCCAACACCAGTGTTAGATGGCCAAGCATCGTTTCGTCATGAGTTATCAGGCAGTGGATATAGCAGCTGGCATCTAACACATATAGCAACTGCAGGTAACCTAGGCATTACATTCGCCCCTACGGCTGGTGCATTATATGCGATTCCTCTCATCCCACCGGGCAGCGGCACGAGAGTCGTAGGATTAGGCACAAGAATTCAAACCGCTAGTCCAGGTACGATGTCATTGGGCATATACACGAATGCTGGCTATAACAATAATTATCCGACGACGCTAGTAGGACAAACTAGCATAGATACCACAGTAGGAAGCGTGATTAGATCAGGATCATTATCAGCAACAATATCTGGTGGTTCGTTGTATTGGATCGTGATACAAACTAGCGCAACTCCGACAATGTTGCATACTCCCCTTACAATAACGTCAACGTTTATGGGATGGGGTTCTTACGGTTTTGAAGTATCAGCATATACACACTTCCTTGCACCATGGATCTGGGATTTGGGTGTTTTGCCATCAACTTTTCCGCCAACAGCATCACTCATTGCAACATATCCTCCAGCAATCATGGCGTTATTTCAAGCATAGCAGAGACTTTATGGGAATAGATCTTAAAAGCGATCAGCTACGAACAAATAGGCTTATAGTTACTGGTTCTACGCTTCTGATATATAGCTCATCAGTCGCTTCTAGCGTTAGTGGTGATGTTAACAGTGGCATGTTTGATAGAGACACGTCAATTGGAACAGACACTTTCATGTTTGTGTCAGGAACGATCGATAGCAAAAATACTTCGCGGAAGGGCTCTGTCGTTCTTGGGGGAGACGTTGTTATAAGCGGCTCAGCTCATGCTGTTAGCATTACTGGATCTTTGACAAGGCTAATTGATGACAGTTCATATTTAGTTGCTAGCGGAAGCACAACGATCACGACAGCGTCAAGTGGACAGATCACTGTGAGTTTGGGCGCGATCGCAGATGCTCCACCCGATGAATTTGATTCTTTTAAGCATGCAGCTTCTGGCAGTGGTTACTCAGTGTGGCACTGCCCAAACTATACAATTTGTGCTATTCCAAGCGCGGTCTCTGTACCTATCGATTTTATTTATGCGACTCCGTTTATACCACCAGCACTTAGTATGACAGTAGACGCTCTTGGGATTCGTAGCGCAGGCTCGGTGGCGGCGAATTCAGTATCATTAGGAATATACGCGAATACAGCGAATAATAACTTTTATCCTACGACGTTATTAGCCAGCAAACAAACAAGCACATATGTTACTGTAGGATTGTCAGTGTCTAAGCACGCTTATTTTGATACACCTCTAATATTGACTCCTGGTGTGGTTTATTGGCTAGCGTGTCAAGGATCGCATACACAAACGTTAGGCACATATGGTAGCGCCGCAAGCTCAACTATGTTAGGATATCCACAAGCCGGGTTTGACAACACGACTGGACCGTGGACACACATAAGTGTAGCTTCAACATGGGTGATCAATCAGGGGTTGTCTAACACGTTTCCAACTGGGGGGTTGTATAGGGCTGCATCAGATACCGGTTTTCAACCCATGGTTTTTATCCATTATTCATCTTAGGCCAAAGAAAGTAGCAAAATGGCAATAGACTTTAAGACAGACCAGATACGTTTATCTAGACTAGTTGTGTCGGGCGTTTTGGTGATACATGATGATGCTGTCACCACTGACAATTTCGGTGGAATAAATATATCAGCTTTTGACAAAGATTTGTCGATAGGGGCTGATACGTTTATATTTGTATCTGGAACGATCAATAGCAAAGGAACTGCAACACGAGGCACAACGAGTTTTGGTGGTGATACTATTGTTAGCGGTTCATTGACAACATCCAACATCACAGGCTCCTTGACCTCATTGATTGATGGTACGTCTTACATAGCTGGTAGTGGTAGCATAATGATCACAACGACATCAAGTGGTCAGATAAACATTTTTGCCCCGCCCATTCCCCCGGCTCCACCTGACGGTATGACGTCATTCAGGCATGCTGGTTCAGGCAGCGGACATTCAGTGTGGTATATGGCGAATACGTCAAGGGTCTCACCAGCTGGAACGACAAATAAATCTCTGGCTGCTAAGACGTTGTACGCAGTGCCATTTATTGCCCCAGCCGGTGGTGGTACAATAGATGCAATTGGTGCTAAAACAAATGCTACGTTAAATTCTACATATTCATTTGGAATCTATGAGAATACAACGTATAATAACTTGTATCCGACGACGTTGATGGGCTCGACCACAATTTTTGCAGCAGTAACTGCGAATGTGTCAAGTGCGTTTAGTCCCACGATCACTATAGAAGGGGGAAAATTGTATTGGGCAGTTTGTTTTGCGAATGTTATCACTAACATCGGTGGGACTGGTGCGGCCACTTGTGGGACTCTATTAGGCTGGCCGGAAGATGCTACACGTTGGGCTTCTGGTCAGCCGTGTGACAACAATCTGTTCCTCACGTGGACGCTTGATTATGGAAACGTGCTTCCATCAACATTCCCACCCACAGGTTCGGGTGCTCGTGCAGTGTGTACTAATGCTACGATGCCATCACTTTTTTTGCATTATGTTTGAAGTAGTAATGTAGTGAGATATACATCTGCTCATGATAGTGTTATTTTGCTATGATGGGACCAGATAATGAACTTTTCTCTAAATAAGAGTCTCTTTCAAAAAGAGTCTATCAATATTCCTGTTGGTACTGACGTCGTATTTGTGGCTGATCTTTTTGAAGAAGACTATATCGGCGGCGCGGAGCTAACGTCTCAGGCGTTGATTGATTCATCACCTTTCAAGGTTTTTAAGTTGCATTCATCTGACGTGACGTTGGATAATTTGAGACAAGGTCATCAAAAGCATTGGATCTTTGGTAACTTTACTCGACTCAATTTTCAATTGCTTCCTTCAATAATTGCAAATGTCAAGTATTCGATCTTAGAATATGATTACAAGTATTGTATGCATCGTTCACCTGATCTGCATGTCCAAAGAGAAGGACAATGCGATTGTCATGACAGTATGCATGGTAAGATGGTGTCAGCATTCTTCCACGGCGCATCTACTCTATGGTGGATGTCTCAACGTCAACGGGAAATTTACACAAGCAAGTTCCCATTTTTGGGTGAAAAAGAAAATAGCAAAGTATTATCATCAGTATTTGATGATACGACGCTTCGTATGATGAAAGCATTGAGGCTAGCTAGTACAAAGAAAGTTGATAAGTGGATTACGCTTAAGTCAAATTCTCCGATTAAAGGATATGCACAGGCACACCTTTGGTGTGAGACAAAGGGATTTGAACATGAAGACCTTTGGGACCTTTCATATGAGCAGACATTAACAAAATTAGCTAATGCTGATGGATTTGTTTATCTTCCCATCGGAGGTGATACGTGTCCACGAATGGTGATTGAAGCAAAGCTTTTAGGATGTAAGCTTGAGTTAAATGATAACGTGGAACATGCTTCTGAGAGTTGGTTTAATCAGCCTATTGAAGATATCAATGCCTATCTTAAAGATGCGCCTGGGACATTCTGGGCATCTATAAGACATGTTGTGGAGCATAAAGCCACAATCAGTGGGTATACAACAACATTAAATTGTATCACACAGGACTATCCCTATGAAGAATCGATCAAATCGATGCTAGGGTTCTGTGATCAAGTCGTCGTTGTCGATGGTGGGTCCACTGACGGAACTTGGGAAAGACTCACTGAGCTTTCGAAAGAAAGTCCAAACATTGTTATTCATCAGCAGAAGCGAGACTGGGAATCAAAGAGATTTGCTGTCTTTGATGGGGCTCAAAAAGCTCTAGCACGATCATTATGTATAGGTGAATATTGTTGGCAGATGGATAGTGATGAAGTTGTTCATGAAGATGATTATGAAAATATTCATAATTTGATAAAGAATTTTCCTACGAACGTAGACATAATCAGCCTACCTGTTGTCGAGTATTGGGGTGGTTTGGACAAATTGAGATGTGACGTTAATGCATGGAAGTGGAGACTTAGCAGGAATAAGCCAAACATCACGCATAGTATTCCAGCTGCGTTACGAAAATTTGATAAAGACGGTCAGCTGTATTCTTTACAAGGCTCTGATGGTTGTGATTACGTAAGAAATGATAATTTTGAACCTCTTCCATTCGCAACTTTCATGCCACCAGATGCTGATAGAGTGAGATTAGCAGCATCTGGTGGCGATAAAGAAATGTTGAATAAGTGGGAAGATTGGTTCAACGATGTTGTTATACGCTTACCGGGGGTTTATCATTTTTCATGGTTCAATCTTGAGCGTAAGATAAAGACGTATAAGAATTATTGGACGAAGCATTGGAATTCGTTGTATGATATCGTTATTGATGACACACCTGAGAATAATATGATGTTTGATACTGCGTGGCACGACGTGTCTGACGTGATGATCAAGATTCGTGCCATGGAGATGAAAGAAAAATTGGCTGGATGGATCTGGCATTCAAAGTGGGACGGAAAAACGAGGACATACGGGATAAAGAGCAAAAGAAAATATCCTAGGTTGATGAAAGATTGGGTAGAGAGGAACTTGACCTAATGGCGTATCATGGATACATTCCTTTCATGAAACATTTTTTGACGCTCTTTAAAGAACCCACTGTCTTAGAAATAGGTGTTGACAAAGGACAGACGACGATACCTTTACTACATCATTTATTGATGACACGTAGAACGTTCAATTTTAGAGTGATCGATATTGTAGCATTCAAAGAAGTTAACACGATCATAAACAACTTTGATAAGCTTCCCACGCAAACATTTACCTACACGTTGATGAATAGTTTGAAATATTTTGAAACTGACTTGTCAAAGAATGAAAAATATGATCTTGTGTTAGTTGATGGAGATCATAACTATCACACTGTTTCTAAAGAGTTGAACGCTATAAAAGATATGATGAGTGAAAAATCGATAATCATATTAGACGATTATTCGGGTAGATATGCTGAAGAAGATTTCTTTTATGCTGCTGAAGATGATGCGAGAGATGTTCCAGGTGCGACGAAATTTGTTATGACCGAAAAGCATGGCGTGAAGACTGCTGTTGATGAATTTGTTCTAACTAATTCAGATTGGCGCGCCGCCACTCTGTATAAGGGTGAACCGGTTGTCTTATATCGTCAGACGTCAGTGGGAATGAACTTTTTATGAAAGAGTTGACAGATTTTGAATTAGAGTTGATTTCTTGTGCGTATGAAAAAGAAAAATTAGGATGGAGCTTTGAAAGAGACGCTGGCAATTTTGATTGTTTTAGCGTTAATACATTCTTGGGCAAGCGTATATTTTTTCGTCCAAAAGATAATGTGACGTATACGTGGTTACAGAATTCTCGAGGATTACAGATTGATAGCAAAGATATTAATCAGTTAGTTGAGGCAGCAAACAATTGTGTGATGTCCGCAGCTGATGTTGAGCGTATGGATGAGCTTAGGGACATATCGTTGCCAGATAAGACGTTCATCGAGTTGGGCTTTAGACAACCCGTCATCATGAAACATATGATGAAGCGATATCGAAGTTGTATGGGATTCGATATAAACAAGATGAACGTATTGATTGCTCACAAGATGGGTTATGATGCACAGTACATAAATCTTGGAGAAGCAGTTCCAGACTTAAAAAGATTGAAAGCAGGAGTGGTCGTCGCATATCACGTGTTTGAACATGTAGTTGATCCGATCACATCAATCATTGCACTGATTGATAATGCAGATGACGGTACGTATTTTCATCTCGAAGTTCCGATAGAAAATGACTGTCCGAGCTTGCGATATTCTCATATGTTTGGATTTTATGAGGGTGATTTAGCGAAAATTCTGTTGAAGGCTGGCTGTGAGATCTTAAGTGTGAAAGAGACATCCAAGATAGACAGAGTGTTAGCGAGAAAGCGTGTCCCAACTCAGGATAAATTATGAAAAAAATTTTGATAACTGGTTCAGGCGGGTTGATTGGTTCTGAAGCTGCTAAAGTATACATTTCTCGTGGGTTTAAAGTGTATGGCATCGATAACAACATGCGAAAAACTTTCTTTGGCGAGAAAGGAGATGTATCGTCCAGCATTAAGAAATTGATGTTGATGGATGGTGACTATAATCATTCATACATTGATATTCGAGATCGAAATATCGTTGATTATTTCATCAAATCAGCCAAACCTGATATGATTATTCATTGTGCTGCTCAACCGTCACATGATTTAGCTGCAGCTATTCCTTTTGATGATTTTGAGACGAATGCTGTCGGAACATTAAACCTCTTAGAGGCGACAAGAAAGTATTGTAGAGAGTCAGCATTCGTGTATGTTAGCACAAATAAAGTCTATGGTGACAGACCAAATCATTTTCCTTTGAATGAGCATGATTTACGGTGGGACTTTGCAGATATCTCTCTTAGGGATGGATTTGATGAAACTTTATCAATCGATAATTGTCTTCATTCATTATTTGGTACGTCGAAAGCAGCTGCTGATCTACTGGCACAGGAATATGGTAAGTACTTTGGAATGAATGTTGGCGTATTCCGTGGTGGATGTTTGACCGGTCCTAATCATGCAGGTGTTGAGCTGCATGGATTTTTGTCATACATCGTCAAATGTGCGATGCGTGGAGAAAAATATACTGTATTTGGATATAAAGGAAAACAAGTGCGTGATCAGATTCATAGTAGTGACGTGATCAGTGCATTTGATTGTTTTATGGCAAGTCCAAAGCAAGGTGAAGTCTACAATCTAGGTGGGGGTAGAGATAATAGCGCATCAATTTTAGAAATAATAGAGTTGATTCGGGATATAAGTGGTAAAGAATTGCAATGGACATATTCTGATGTTGCACGAAAAGGTGATCATATCTGCTATATCACGAACATGAAGAAGTTCAAAACTAGTTTTCCAGATTGGAAAATGAAAATGTCATTACCCAACATCATAAGGGAAATCGTTGAAAATGAAAAACATTACATTAAGTAGCGCTGAATTGACTGGGCGTGTCGTGATAAGCACGAACTTAGCCAAAAATGGTCGATCTAAACTTGATGACAAGATGCTCTCGTATACGGGAATGTCTTCTCCTAAAATAAGACACTTCTTGAACAATATCTGTTCATTTCCACTCACAAATTATCTTGAAGTCGGGCTAGCCACTGGTTCAACGATGTTGTCAGCATTATGGAAAAATGAACATGTTGTATCTTATGGAGCAGATCTTTGGTTAGAAAGTAAAAACGATAAGACAGGTGAAGAAGATTTCAAAAGAAATTATGCTGAAATTCTTGGAACCATGAGAACGAAATTATATTCAGGTGATTGCTTTAAGATGCTTGAGCAACCAGGATTTTTTGAAGACAAGATTAACGTCTTTTTGTATGATGGAGGACATAGTATCGAAGATCACGAGCTAGCATTGACATACTTTGAACCTATTTTAGCACAAAATTTCGTGATGATAATTGACGATTGGAATGATGATCGTGTGCAAAAGGGAACGGTTCTTGGTCTTAAAAAATCAAACTTTCGCGTTATTTATGAACAATTTGCACCAGCCAAAATCGGATCTACTCCTCCTCATTGGGGAGACATGAATGAATGGTGGAATGGAATGGCGATGTTAGTCATGGAGAAAGTATGACACCGAAAGTAACGTTTGGATTCATCAATTGTAATCGTCTCCATTATTTGAAGAGTTGTGTAGAGTCTTTACTTGAGTGTACTAGTGACTATACGAATAAAGAATTGATCATAGTTGATAATGCGTCTGTCGAAGAGGGAACAAAAGAGTATTTGGTCAGCAAAGCTGATCAAGGATTCAAAATCATACAGAATAAATCTCGTGATCCCAAGAATGAATTCGCTAAGGGATTGAATATCGTTGTTAAAGAGTCAACAGGCGACTTTGTCTGTCCTTTACAGGCTGATATGCAGTTTGTTGTGAAGGGTAAATGGCTCAAAGAATATGTTGATACGTACACCCAAAATATAGATCAAATCGGATGTATCATCTTTGATGCCCAACGAAGAGCTAGGTTAGAGACTAGTCAATTCACGAAGATGACTGAACATTTTTTGATCGACGATCGTAGAAATCCAATTTGTGGTGCCGGCGACGTCATGTACAGCAGAAAGATTTTGAACATGATTTCACCATGGTCAGAGATGAACGGTGCACATGAAGGTGGTCTAGACTCTGAAACTGCGATGCTTGATAAAGTGAAGAGCTTGTTACTAGCAGACGAACGATCAAAACTGTCATGCGTAGTGCCAATCGTACCACCTTCAGTCGCTATCTATACTGATGCTCGCGGGACAAATGCTCGCGTCCGTGGAAATAAGAGATACGGAGACTATTGGGCTCCTAAAGACGGCGGCTGGAAATATTATGAGCTAGTACCGAATAGTATAATGAAATCTTCACGGGACCGTCAACAACCTCTTTCGATCGAGGATATGGCTGTACCAATTGGTTGGAGCAAGCCACTTGATAAGTTGGGTGGTTGGTTAAAGAATCCAATTAGACCTGAACTCGCAATTGCATCAGATTACATCACGTTGTGTCCTGATGAACAAGAAAATGTTGCCTATAAGAAACCAGGGGTAGAATATCTAGATGATTGGATGAACTCCTAGCAGCAGTTTCTATACGTTAGATTTTGATACGGTAAATTAGAAATGGAGCTTGCATACTAATGATAGTCAGATTTGTCATTCCCTGTAGAAATATCGAAAAAAATGTATCAAATTTGTTTGATTCTTTGTCATGTCAAACTAGCGATGCCTGGCGTTGTACTGTCATCGATGATATGTCTGAAGATGATACGCAAATGACAATGTTGGACTATTTGATGAAAAATGACATGAAAAAGAGAGTGTCATTTCATCACAACTACGTTAGAAAATATGCGTTAAAGAATGTTATAGAGTGGTCTAGGCCTCATCAGACAGGTGACGATATTATTGCAGTGATAGATGGAGATGATCAGCTTTGCAACCCTAAGACTGTAGAGATGTTAATTGATGCTTATTCTGCTGGAAATGAGATCGTGTGGACAGCCCATAAATGGGACATAAATGGAATGAATATATCGAAATCTATGCCCTCAAATGTCAATCCATATCAATGGCCCTGGAGTACATCACATCTTAGAACGTTCAAGGCATCTTTGCTCAAAGATGTTTCTGATGATAATTTCAAAGATCATCAAGGGGAGTGGTTCAAGCGTGGGTATGATCAAGCTTTGATGTTGCCTCTTCTTGCGTTAACAAATAAAAGGAGATATATAGACGAAGTATGCTATCTTTACAATATCAACTCTGTATCAATGCCTAAAAGAGACTGGACAGAAGTTGATCAACTGCAGACAATCAATCTTGTAAGAGCTCGCGGCTTTGTCAAATGAAAATATTGTTTGATAATGTCGATTTTTCGTCAAATTCTGGACCAAATGGATTTGGAAAAAAGTTAGCGACTTGTTTATCAAAACAACATCATATATCAACATCACCTTCAAATGAAGACGTTCAATTAACGTTTATCCAAACACGATATGGAAAAAGATCACCCATTGTTCATAGATTAGATGGGATCTATTTTAACTCTTCTCAAGATTGGGAAAGTCTTAATCGTCCTATTAAAAGAACGTATGACATAGCAGATGCCGTGGTATACCAGACTGAATTTGATAAAAGATTAGCGATCAAATATTTTGGAGAACGAGATAACGCGCATGTCATTCATAATGGCACTGATTTGGAGGCAATATCAAAGATTAGTGCTGCAAATATCCCTGAAATTGATGAAAAATATGACATAGTTTGGGCATGCGCGTCACAGTGGCGCCCACACAAACGTTTAAGTGAGAATATTCGATACTTTCAGGACCATAGAGGGACGAAAGATTGTCTTCTGGTAGCCGGCGAGCTTTCTTCTTCGACGGGATCTATTAATGATGATTTACGCGATGTCTATTTTCTGGGTAATTTGTGTTGGGAAGATTTGATAAGCGTTTATAAGCGCGCAAAGACGTTCATTCATTTATCATTTTTAGACCATTGTCCGAACGTCATGATAGACGCTCGTGCATGTGGCTGTGACATCGTTTGTTCTTCTACAGGTGGATCATCAGAGATTGCCGGTGCAAACGCGACTGTTATTATTGAAGATTTATGGGATTTTGAACCGATGAAGCTATATGAGCCTCCTAAACTTGATTGGTTTATTAAAGAAAGAAATGTAAAAGAGTCTCAGATTGATATCAATTTGGTTTCAAGGGCCTATGAAGAAATATTAGAGACAGTGAGACGCAAATGAAAGTTTTTGCTTTGAGTCCAAATGAAAATTGGATCGTTGATCGATTCGTTGAAGAGTGGAACACTAACAATAAAGACATAACTGTTAGTAGTCCTGAAGACGCTGATATAGTCTGGCTTACACCTGCCTGGGCTTGGCGGCACGTTTCATTAGGGACGCTTACGTCTAAAAAAGTTATTGCAACTATACATCACATCGTTCCAGAAAAATTTGGAATTGATGAATTGAATGAGTTCAAAGTCCGAGATCAGTTTGTGACTGCTTATCATGTCCCATGTCAAAAGACAGCTGATCAAATCAGAAAATTTACACAGAAAGATATTCATGTGATACCGTTTTGGGTAAACTCATCAGTTTGGTATCATATGCCTGATCGTTTGGCGCTTCGAAAAAAGTATGGATTAGATGAAAGTAGTTTTTTAGTCGGATCATTTCAACGAGATACAGAGGGCCGTGATTTAAAATCACCGAAGCTTGAAAAGGGTCCAGATATCTTTTGTGATATCGTCGAAAAATACAAATCAAATGGTGCTGATTTAACGGTTGTCCTCGCCGGTTGGCGTCGACAGTATATCATGAATCGTCTAGATCTTGCTAAGATAAAGTATCATTATTTTGAAATGGCTGATTTCACTACGCTGAATGAACTATACAATGCTTTGAGTCTCTATATCGTGTCATCTCGACATGAAGGTGGTCCACAGGCAGTCGTTGAATGTGCGTTAACGAAGACGCCGATAATTTCAACAGACGTAGGCATCGCATCACAGATATTGAATTATAAGAGCATATTTGACCATTCATTCAAAGCTTCTCCTGATGTTGAATATGCGTATAAAGCCGTACAGAGTTTCTTAATGCCCGAGGCAATGAAGCCATTCAGAGAGTTATTTGAAAGTTTATGAGAGTCTATATCAATCGTATGCCCATTCCTGGTCCCTGGGGTGGAGGTAGCAAAATTTTGACCGCAGTGATTGATGAATTGAACGCTAGAGGACATTGGCTGACTAATGACTTAAATTATGCCGATGCTTATGTTTGTTTTGATCCAAGAGAGAATCACAGATATGCAGATTATCGTATATTACGATCAATCGCGACTTTAAGAAAGAAACCTCTAATTCAACGTGTGGGTGATCTTGGAACGCATGGAAAACCAGAGTTGACTGAGTTGCTTAAGAGCACACTTAATAAGTCTGATTTGTTAATCTTTCCGAGTGAATATGCCAAAGATTATTTCAAAGGTGAATTTGAGTCTAGCAAGGCAGTCGTTGTGCCAAATGGTCCGATGAAATGTTTCTATGAGCATAGAAACGAAAACTTAAGCTTACAATCTGAGACGCTTAGAATTGTGACACATCATTGGTCGATGAATGAAAAGAAGGGTTTTTCTACTTATGATCATATCGATAAATCACTAAATTTGGCTGATTTGAAGATATCAATGACATACATTGGTCGATTACCTGAAAATTTAACATTTAGACAGATAAAACATGTTTCTCCTATGGATGAATCACAATTAGCCATAGCATTACCTAGGTTTGACGTTTATTTGACAGCATCTGAAGACGAGGCAGGCGCGAATCATGTGCTTGAAGCTGCAGCAGCTGGTCTACCAATTTTAGCTAGTTTCAACGGAGGAAGCATCCCTGAATATTGTCGAAAGTTTGGTGCGATATACGGATCATTTAATCCTTCAATGCTAGATTGTCTAAGAGATATAAGAGATCATTATCAAAGTTACAAGACTAGCGTCCTGCAATATAATCGAACAGTATCTGATACAGCTCATGAGATTGTAGAGGCAATACTTGAAGTCACTTCTCAATATTAACGTTTGGAGATACTATGGAGTGCAAAATTTACTGGCTCGAAGATTCCCGCACTGGTGAGATGCGCTATGTCGGACAAACGACGAAGGATCTTAAGCACAGGCTCAATGATCACTGCAAAAACAGGAGCGCCGCGAAGTCTCATAATGCTCGATGGATTCGACAACTGAAGAAATGCGGGTTGTATCCAAAGATACATCTTCTTCAGACGCTCCCGGACAGGACATCATTGGATGAAGCAGAAATTTATTGGATTGCTCATTTCCGATCTCTTGGTTGCAATCTCACAAACATACAGCATGGTGGAAGGAGCAACCATAATGAGTTTTCTGTAGCGTCGCGACAAAAGATATCAATCATACATAAGGGGAAAAAATTATCTGATGAACATAAACAAAAATTATCAATTGCACATATTGGAAAGCCCGGGCCCAATAAGGGAAAAAAACTCACAGATGAACATAAACAAAAATTATCAATTGCACAGATTGGAAAATTCGGGCCCAATAAGGGAAAAAAATTTACAGATGAGCACAAGCAAAAGTTATCGATCGCAAAGAAGGGAAAACCCGGACACAATAAAGGAAAAAAAATCGGTCCATGCTCTGACGAGACAAAACAAAAGATGTCGATTGCGATGACTGGAAAGAAACTCGTTGATGGTCACTGGAAAAAGTTGAGTAGCGATTGTGTCATAGACTGATTATATGCAAACAAAAGATAAAATATTGTCGCCACGCTCGTTTTTGAATATAAGTATTGATGATGTTTCACCACACCCAGAGGCATCTATCAAGGTTCTAGATAGATGCTATGAGTTAATTGCAATATATCCCGATATCAAATTTACATTGTTCATTCCGATGGCATATTGGAGAACGATTCCAGGACATAACAGTCTAAATCCATACGTTGTGTCAGATGATTTACAATTTTGTGATGTCTTGAACAACCTCTCAGAGAAAAATTTTGAGATTTGCTTTCATGGATTGTATCATGGGATACCAGGAAAGTCAAATAATGATGAGTTTGCAAATGTGACATTTGAAGAAGCAAAAAACAAGCTTGAATCGATGTTTGCCATCCAAGTTGCTGGAAAATTGAGTAAGATGAAGAAAGTGTTTAGGCCTCCAGCTTGGAGGATGTCACCTGATGCATTTGCTGCATGTAAGCATATGGGAATTCATACACTAGCTTTATCTCCAAAAGACTATGCTCAAAAAGTGTATGCAGGACATGATAAAACCTTTGGAAGAGTCGTGTTTTATAATGTTAATCCACCGTTTGATCCATTAGCATTATTTCCAAAAACAGAGGTCATCTTTCACTCCTGCGAGTGGGACAAGAACTATTTATCAATTCAGCAAAGCAAAGAATTAGAAGAATTTTTGAGCAAAAATATTGAAGACATCGATTTTGTTTTTATTGAAAGTCTTCTGTGATGGGAAAATCAGACGCTTATGTGTTTCCATTCTACAAAAACAGCTTAAAACCTTATGTTAATCATTGCGACAACGTTGCTTTTTTAGGATTTTCTGCTCCAAATCATTTTACTGACAGTTTTGACATCAAGAACAAAGAATTCTATGATTATCAACTCGGTAATTGGGATATCAATTCAAATTGGGTGTTAAAGAGTAAGTTTAATTTGATTATTTGTACAAGATGTGCGTATTTTGCGAAAGATCCAAGACAATTCATTCAAAAGTCGTTACAACATTTGTCTCCAGGTGGGACATTGTTAGTTGATTGGGGTTTGGGAGACCATTGGCGATTCAAAAAATTTAAGATAGGATGGGTTCGTGATGAGGAACATGAATATGCTTCATATGAAGAAAAGCATTATCTTCAATCAGCATATTGGTTGCAAAAGTTTGATAAAGAACCGAAAGTTTTGCAATTTTTGGACGCATGCAAACAATTTGGGTATGATACAAGCGTTTCGATAAGCAAATACATTGAACAAGAGGTGCCAAACGTTTGTTCAATTGAATTTGATGAGTTAGTATTTCATGATTTCTTATTTCTTTGGCCAGATTTTCCCCAATTGACGCTTTTGACGCTTTTTAAAGCACTCTGAGACAAATTTGTATGAGTTCTAAACGTATCGCAGTATTTCTTGGTGATTTCTTTTGGAGTAGTATCCCATATGATGGACTAGAGTTGTATAATGCGCTATCAATAGACTTTGATGTCGATTTATTGATGTTTGCAAAAGACATAAGACTGAATAAAAAGTTTGATGGAACTGAGAAGTACAAATTTGATATAAACGTCTTTAAGTCAGTCAAAAATCTAAAAATGATGAATAATTGGGGCGATCTATATGAGATATCGTCAAACTATTCATTTATTTTAGCACCAACACACATTTGTGCGAAGACAAGGTATCCTCATGATTTTCGAAAAAAAATAAAAAGTAAGATGATAGCTTGGGACATCGGCGGTTCTGATATTTTGACTAGTGCTGTAAAGTTCGCTGACCATTTTTGCGTAAAAGGAGACATCTGGAAAGAATGGTTAATTAGAATGAAACATGATGAGTCAAAAGTGTTTGTAACTGGTTCTCCTCATTATGATCATTACGCGCGCGGAAACACGATAGATGATTCATTCAATCTAACCTTGGATGAGTTTAGAACGAAATATGGTATCAGTGATTCAATCGAAAACATTATCTTAATCACGCCATCAAATCCCAAAACGCACATAGAGCATTTCAATAAAAATGTTAAAGAGCTTGAAAAGCTATACACAAGCTTGCCAGAATCAGCGTCATTGATATTAAAAACATATCCAAGTGACTATCTCTATAGTGAACACGAACACCAATATTCAGGCGTCTATAAGTCATATTTCTTTGGTGTGAAACAACAGTTTGTGTGGTTTCAGAAAAAGTTTCCCAAAATCAAAATTATTGAAAGCCAGGACCATTTTTCTGCGATGAAATATTCAAATGCAGTGTTCAATATGTCAGGGACCCATCTTGCTTGGGAGACAATTTTTGTTGATGCAGTTAGCTATTCGATGAACCATATTGGTCAAGCATATTACAAACACGTATCATATTTGCCTGAATATGTTGAGTATCCTGATGATATATTGAATGTTCACATCGACAATATAAATGACATTGTTAGGGGTCTTGGCAAAGTTGATAAAGACAGTTGTTCAAAGTTCATCATGAAGACAAATGCAGTGAAGAATATCGTAGAGGTAGTTAAAGGTCTTTGCGCATGATTAATGGAAAAAGAGTTCTTGCAATAACTTTAGCAAGAAAAGGCTCAAAGGGAATACCAAGAAAAAATGTTAGTAATCTTTGTGGAAAACCACTTTTTCTCTGGACTGTTGATGAAGTAGCAAAGAGTAACTACATTGATGAACATATCATCTCTACTGATGATGAGCGCATTATAGACATATGTTATCTTTCAACGAATACGCCCAAAACAAAGGCATTTATACGCTCAGCAAAAAATGCTAGTGATACAGCATCTTCGGCTGCTGCAATACTTGAAGTATTAGATCAGACGGCGTGTACGCATGAATATGTTGTTGAGCTGATGTGTACAAATCCATTAAAGACACACACAGATATTGATGCTTGCATAAAAAAATTAGATGATACTGATGCAGATTCAGTTGTTAGTGTCACAAGGGTCTTAGATCAGCATCCATCCAGAGTAAAGTTTATTGAAAATGATATTTTGACAGACTTTTGGCCCGAAAAAAAGGAAAGTCGTCGTCAAGATTTGACACCACTTGCGTTTGTTAGGAATGGCGCAATATATGCTTTCACACAAACTTCTTTTAGAGCAACTGGATCGAGATATGGTGGAATAGTGCGTCCGTACGTTATGGAAGAATCAGTTAACATTGATGAGCCGATTGATCTGTTAATTGCACAAGAGCTATTAAAAGAAAGACTGTCTAAATGCGCATCTTATGTATAACTTCGATCGAGGGAATCGATGGTGTTAGAAAAAATCTAGAAAAACTCGGTGAACTTATCGTTGTTCCTAACTGTACGCTTGAACAGCTGTTAAGTCAAAAAGATCAATCTGATATTTTGTTCACGAATCCCAACAAACAAACATTTGTCATCGATCAACGCATTATTGATTCCATGCCAAATCTAAAGTTCATAGTGACAGCATCTACTGGACTGAACCACATAGATAGCGAATACGCTTCTTTGAAGAACGTCGAAATCATTTCTTTGACAAAAGAGTTACAAGTCATTGAAAAGATCACGTCTACAGCAGAGCAGGCATTTGGATTGATGCTTTCTATCATCAGAAACATCGTTGTTTCGCACAGATCTGTCGTTGAGACTTCTGTGTGGAATTATGTTCCATATATCGGTCGACAATTGAATTGTTTAACTGTCGGTATCATGGGATTTGGGCGATTAGGGAAGATGTTTTCTCATTATGCTAAAGCTTTTGGGATGAAAGTTTTGATATACGATCCGTACGTTCAGTGTGATGATAGTGTATCATTGGAGAGATTGCAATCTGAGTCAGATGTGATCACGCTCCATGTTCATGTGTCTGATCAAACAAAAAAAATGATAGATAGTAATTTCATTTCAAAAATGAAGACCGGTGCATATCTGATCAACACCTCTAGAGGTATAATTGTCGATGAAAAGCACGTGATAGCAGCACTAGTTACAAAAAAACTATCAGGATATGCCACTGACGTCATCTGTGATGAGTTAGGCGGTGATTTGAGTGAAAGTCCAATAGTCTGTGCTGCTCGTCAAGGATTAAATATCATAATAACACCTCATATAGGTGGAATGACATCAGATGCAAGAGAAATTGCGTATAATGGCGTCATTGATATGCTAAGAAAAAGATTGGAATGATATGGCTGGATTATTTACAGAGCTAGTTGCAGAAATTGGCTGGAACCATATGGGAGACATGGTTCTTGCAAAAGAAATGATTGTTGCAGCGGCAGAGTCTGGTGCCAATGCTGTGAAATTTCAAGTGTGGTCAGTCAAAAATTTAAAATCAGGTCCTTGGGATGTTGATGGTCGTCGACAGATTTATGAAAAGGCAGAGTTGTCAGAAGACCAGTTAATGATGTTGCGAGAAGAAAGCATAAAGCAAGGATTAAATTTCTTCGTCAGCGTGTTCTCAACACATGAACTTGATGTTGCAGCGAAAGTATCACCCGAAATTATCAAAATACCCAGCACTGAGATTGCTAATGCCAGTCTTATGCAGGGTATAGTTGATTATCATGACAAAGCAAACGTTTTTAACCACGTGATCATATCAACTGGAGCTAGCATCTATAGTGAGATAATCAACGCTGTTGATAAGACACGTGATACACAGGCCGTGACAGTATTGCATTGTGTCTCGACATACCCATGTCCTCCAGAAAAAGCAAATCTTAAACGGATCAATCTATTGAAAAGTATTTTTTTGCTAAATGGTCCCATAAGCGTTGGATATAGCGGACACTGCGAAGGTATAATAGACGCAATCGCGTCATTGTATATGACGCCTACTATAATTGAGAAACATTTCACAATTGATCATTCTTTACCTGGTCGTGACAATAAGTTTGCAATCTTACCACAAGAGATGAAAATTCTGCGAAATTACGTTGATAATGTATCAGATATGATGAAAGAAGCGCCTGACGTGATTGATTTTCAAGAATGTGAAAAAGAGATGAGAGACACCTATAGGGGTCGTTGGGATGCGTGACATTAGCTTCGTCATTAGGGCCCATAATGAAGAACGTTGGGTTGGTCATGCAATTCAATCAGTATTAGACGCGTTTGGAAATAAGACTAGCATTCAGATCGTTTATCATCAATCTTCTGATGATACGTTGTCTGTCATAAAGCTATTTGGGAAAAATTTCTATAATGTCAATGTCATGTCTATTGACGAGAAGATATATCGTCCAGGTTTGGCGATTAATCGTGGAGTCTCTTTATGTGAAACTGACGTTGTAGGAATCTTATCATCACATTGTGAGATTGTCAGCGTACATAAAGAAAAGATTTTGAAGTATTTTGATGATGAAAAATGTTTTGGCGTGATGGGAAAACAGGTCCCTATCTATCGGGGGAAAAGAATAACGCCTCGCTATGTTTGGAAGAATTTCGTTGGTGACGTAGTAAAAAGAAATGTTTTAGAAGATGATGGTGATAATAAACGTCCATTTTTTCATAATGCATTTTCATTCATCAGTAAGTCAATTTGGGAACAAAACAAATTTGATGAAAGACTAGCAGGAAAAGAAGACAGATATTGGGCAAAGGATCTGTGCGAAAAAGGATTGCATTTTTGGCTTGATCCAGACATTGTTTGTGATCATCACTGGACTCCAAATGGTGCTACATGGAGTGGAATTGGATAGAAAGAAGCCCATATTGAAACTCGTGAGTCACTATATGAGTGATGATCGTTTCGTTAATAACGCATATGACAATATCAAAAACTGGACGTCTGGACTTGAAAAATCATCAGGGATTGCATTTGATATAGGCGCAAATGTAGGTCTATATTCATTGATGCTAGCACATCTTTGGCCAGATTGTGTAGTATATGCTTTTGAACCAGTCAAGAGTAATTTTGATGTTCTTGTCAAACACATACAAATTAACAAGCTTGAACAACGGATCAACGCATTTAACTTTGGGTTTTGGAGCAAAGACACACAGATGTCTCTGTGGATTCCAAAGAATAGAGATAAGGGAAATACTGGACTATATAGTTCTTTTCATCCAGATGGTAGTAGAGTGACTCAGGGACAGTTTCATGTGTTAGATATGTGGTGCAATGAAAAAGATATCTGGCCTGATTTCATAAAAGTTGATACTGAAGGTGCAGAGTTTGAAATCCTTTCGACCTCATTAGTCTGTCTTAGCAAGGTCAAAAGGATTATCACAGAGTACAATGTTAAAGATAATGATTTTCCTAATCCTGAAAATTTATCATTATTTCTAATCAATCAAGGATTTACGGGTGATAGATTACCCGGACATGACGATGACATAATTTGGATAAAATGATGACAAAGACAAAGCTTAAAATTGGAATAGTTGGACAAGGGTTTGTAGGATCTGCGCTTAGAGAAGGGTTGTCTTGTGAGTTTATCGAAGCTGCAACTTATGATAAGTTTGATAAATCAAAGTCAACAGTGTCTGGTATACGAGAATTATGTCATGCTGCTAGCGTGATATTCGTTTGTGTTCCTTCTCCTATGAAGAAAGACGGTTCATGTGATATCTCAATCGTTGAGAGTGTGATTGCTGAGATCGCTGAACATGCTGGATATAATGTCGCCGTGATTAAATCGACAATACCACCAGGCACAACAAATTATCTCAATGAAAAGTATGGCAAAGATAATTTTGCTGTGATGTTCAATCCTGAATTTTTGACTGAAGCAAACGCAGTGAATGATTTCAAGAACCAGGATCGAATTGTGATAGGAACTCCTAGACAGGAGTGGACAAGAAAAGCAGCCGCTGAGGCTATTGCATTAAATAAGCAAGATTGGAATCCAGCTATCTTAGTCAATTCTGTTTATTCTTTATCGTTTCCTAATGTTCCTTATGTTGAGTTACCGGCTACGACTGCTGAGCTTGTGAAGTATACCGCAAATACTTTTCTCGCCACGAAAGTTTCATTTGCTAACGAAATTTATCAAATTTGTCAGGCTTTAAACGTTGATTATGACCAGATGATTGGTGCTGCTAAGCTTGATAAACGTTTAGGAGATTCGCATTGGAAAGTACCTGGACCGATGTTAGCTGATGATGGAAGTGGAAAGTTATTGCCCGGATGGGCCGGCTCATGTTTTGTGAAGGACGTTAATGCTTTACGCGTAGTTGCTGACAAACTAAATGTTGATACAAAAGTTCTAGATGCTGCATGGGAAAAGAATCTTGAAGTTAGACCAGAGCGTGATTGGGAAAATTTGAAAGGAAGAGCAGTATCAAATGAATGAATTAGTCGTGAATGATTTAATCCAGCTTACTTTTCCGACAGGAAAAGCGCATGTTTCATTTTCTGAGGTTGGTGATTGGGTGAAATGCCCGTATAGGCATTATAAGAAGCATGTTCAAAAGATTGATTTGGGTACACCTGCACCAGTTCTAGAGTTTGGAACTGCAGTACATGCATCATGCGAAAACTTTATCAAGACACGAGTCATGGATATGTCTCCAGCGATAGAGCACATACGAGCAAAGTGGAAAGAATATGACGGTAAGTTTGGATTCATAAAAATTGATGAATGGGAAGCAAAAGCTCATGCGATATTGGCAGAAGTGTCATCATTTATAAACGACGAATTTCCAGGGTGGGAAACCGTTGAAGCAGAAGAGTTGTTGTATGAATCGATTCCATCTCATGATTTGAAATTTAAGGGATATATTGATGCCGTGATAAAAGTCAAGAATAAGAAAGGAAAGATACAATATTGGTTGTTGGATTGGAAAACCACCAGTTGGGGCTGGTCTAGACTCAAGCTTCAGGACTTCATGACTTCTGCCCAGCTTATCATGTATAAGACTTTTTGGGCAGCGAAACATCAAGTTCCCATGCCAGATATTCGAACAGGATTTGTTCTTCTTAAAAAAGATGGGAAGACAGGTTCACGATGTCAGCTCATACCTGTGTCTGTCGGACCAAAGACTAGCGTAAGAGCTAAGAAGATCATCGAAAACATGATTAATAGTGTACAAAAGGGTATCAAGCTTAAGAATAGAAATTCTTGCACATACTGTGAGTATTCTGGCACAGAGCATTGTACGTAAAAATAAGCAATTCAAAATACAAGCTTTATAAACAACGTTCATCCCTTACTATAGAATAGGGATGAACGTTGTCTTTTTGGAGCTTGACACATGCAAAAGAAAAAAATTTTGATGATAAGTGACCATCCGTTGAGTACTTCTGGAGTGGGAACTCAAGCCCGATTTCTTATAAATGGCCTTATAAAGACTGGCAAATATCAATTTCGTTGTTTGGGCGCTGCATTGAAACATGTAAATTATGACACAATCGTTGTTAATGAAGATTTTATAGTCAAACCAATTGATGGGTTTGGAACACAAGATATGATTCGGTTAGCAATTGCTACTGAAAAACCTGATGCAATGTTGATATTTACGGATCCTAGGTTCTTTGTTTGGTTGTGGGAAATGGAAGATGAAATACATCAATGTTGTCCCATCGTTTATTGGCACGTGTGGGATAATGATCCCTATCCCGATTTTAACAATGTTCTATATGATTCGAATGATTTGATCAATTGCTTAAGCTATAAGACGTATGGGCTAGTCAAACCTCATTTCCCTGATAAGACAAATTACATTCCGCACGCTCTTCCCACTGACATCTACTATCCTCTCCCAAAAGATGCAATAGAAAGAGCAAAGATTCAACTTCTTGGTGAGAAGCGCAAAGATCATTTTACGGGATTTTGGATCAATCGAAATGCTCGACGAAAAATGCCAAATGACGTCTTGGTCTCATGGAAGTTATTCTTAGATGAGCTACAGAAAAAGCATGGACATAGAAACGCGACGTTAGTCATGCATACTGACCCACTTGACCAAGAAGGTCCAAATCTGCTTAGAACGACAGAACATTTGGGTATAACAGATTCAATTTTCTTCTCTACAGATAGACTTGAGTTTGAAAAGATAAATGTTTTACATAACATAGCAGATTTTTGTCTGAACATGGCGTGTAATGAAGGGTTCGGTCTAGGTACGCTTGAATCTATGCAATGTGGTAAGCCAATCATCGCATTGAAGACAGGAGGATTGACACGTCAAGTTGTCAATTGTCATGATGGCTCTGAAAATGGTGTTGCGTTAGATCCCGATTGTAGAGATCTAGTCGGCTCTCAAAATGTCCCATATATTTACGAAGACCACGTAGCAAATGAGAAAGTTGCTGCAGCTATCATGAAGCTCTATGAGCTTGGGTCAGAAAAACGCAATGAAATTGGTATGAAAGCAAGAGAGTATGCCTTAAATGAGTTTCCAATAAACAAGATGGTGTCAGAGTGGGACAGAACATTATCAGAGACGATCCAAAATTGGAAGAAGCGTTATTCACGTTTCTGTGTCAAGAGTTTTTAGATAAGAAAATATTCAAGAAAGTGAAAGTTGATATCATATGAAAAAAGTCCTTCTACGAGCTCCACTCCTAACTTCGAGCGGTTATGGAGTCCACTCTAGACAAGTTCTACGATGGCTTCTCTCCGTCCAAGATTCAAAACGTTTTGGAGAAATGCAAATCACAACACATCCGCTAAAGTGGGGAAATACGTCTTGGATGTTGAATGAGACAATGGAGAATGGTCTTATTGGGCGAGCATTGTCATTAGCGAATGATGATCGTAAAAAGCATGATGTATCTTTTCAGATACAGCTTCCCAATGAATGGGACACTAGTTTAGCTCATGTCAATATTGGGTTGACTGCTGCCGTTGAGTCTGATCGTTGTATACCAGAGTGGGTCTATGCTGTCAATAGGATGGATGCAGTCGTTGTACCATCTGAACATATTGCACAAGTCTTGAGGAATTCGGGGACAATTACGTCTAGACTCACGGTCATTCCTGAAGCTTTTCCCGACGAAATATTCAGTGAGAAAAAAGATTTAACAGATCAATTTAATTTTGATACATCTTTTAACTTCCTATTGGTCGGACAATTTACGGGTAATAATCCGTACAACGATAGAAAGAATCTGTTCTTCACTATAAAGTGGTTGTGTGAAGCTTTTGCCGATGATAAAGATGTTGGAATTGTTCTTAAATTGAATAGTGGTCGCGCATCAAAGATAGATCGGGAAATAACGATGGCAGTTGTCAGTAGATTGGTGAATGAAGTTAGAAAATCTGCGTTTCCAAAGATTCATGTCGTCCACGGCGCGCTGACAAATGATGAAATTGTTTCATTATACAAGCATCCATCAATGAAAGCGCTTGTTAGCCTGACAAGAGGCGAAGGATTTGGACTTCCTACCTTGGAAGCTGCAGCCTGTGGTTTACCCGTGATAGCCACAAATTGGTCTGGACACCTAGATTTCATGAATATGGGAAAATTCATAAAAATAGACTATGATCTGAAGCCCATTCACAAATCACGCGTAGACGGACAAATATTCGTCGAGGGTTCGAGATGGGCTGAGCCATCTGAAATAGACTTTAAGAGAAAAGCTATAAAGTTTCGGACAAAGAACGATGTCGTGTTTGAATGGGCGCAGGATCTAGCGAAGAAGATCAAGGAAAGTCATTCACAGGTTGCTATTAACAAGCATTACAATTCTGCGTTTGGGAGTCTTCTATGATAGCTTGGATCATCGTTGGTGTGCTGTGTCTGTTGCTTCTCCTGAGTTGTCTTTCAAACATTTTCTTGATAAAAAAGATATTTGATCTAGAAGACAGGATGATTGCCGCCTTAGATATCTTCGATATGTCATATGGTGAGATATCGAAGATTGCCGATATGCCTGTCTTTTTTGATAGCACAGAGGTACGAACAGTCGTGGCACAGATTGATAAATGTCGTAATGCCGTGCTTTATGCAGCTAGCGCAGTTTCATCAGACGTTGATATTGACGTGAACTCAAAAGAATAGGAAAAATAATGGCTCGACGTGGTCGCACAATCAAAAAGACGGCTTCGGGCGATAAAAAACCGAGTACGACGCTGTATTTTAACGCTGATACTCAAACGGCGATAGGCGAATTTCAGGTTGCACAAGATTTTGCGACAAGGAATACGCTTTATACCCTTCAAATATTGCCTGCATTTGATAAACTAGTAGAGAACTTGATCTTCATTCATGGGTTCATGAACTCGCATGAATCGTATGATGAACTTAAATCTGATTGTGTCACTTTCTTATACGAGACATTACAAAAATATGATGCGACCAGAGGAACAAAAGCATTTTCTTACTTCAACGTCGTCGCAAAAAACTGGTTGATAATACGTACAAGACAGAAGATACTTCGTAACAAGCGTAACGTCAGTATAGATAACGCATCATCTTTAGCACGCACTGAGATAGAAGCGATAGAAAATTACAAAATGATACCTCATCATGATGAAGTAATGATGCAGAGAGATGAGATGAACGGTCTCAAGCTGATGCTAGCTTCAATCAAGTCTCGAGTTTCAAATGAAAATGACATTCAGTGCATAAATTCTATTATGATGATATTTGAGAAAATAGATGACATCGATCTGCTGAATAAAAAGGCTGTGTTTCTGTATATCAGAGAAATGACAGGGTTGACGCCCAAACAGTTGACAACGACTATTTCTAGCCTAAAAAAACACTATAGAGAGATAAAGGTAGAGAATGAGTCAGAGTAAATTGATGATTGATCAACCAACTACACTCACTGATTTTGTGCAAAAATCAGTTGATCAAATCAAGGGCTTCAATGCAAGAATAGATGCGCTATTGACAATCGATGAAAAAACGAAGTCGATGTGGAAAGAAGTTTATGAAAACGCATTGTTTGATCGACAAAATGCCTATCGTCTATATGCTGACATATGGAATACGATGCAAGGTGATCCAGCAGCACATACGATGAATGGAAATCAAGCTGCAAAATATTTGGAACGTATGGGCCGTGCTAATGATCAATTGATACATCTCAGTGAAATGATGACATCTGTTGAAGAATCAAACAGCAAGATAGATGAAGATGAGCTGTTTGATCAGATAAATAACGAAATGAAGGCGAAAGATTAGATGCCAGGACCGACAACAGGTAAGGGTATCAGTGCGATCAGTGAACTTCTGGCTCCCAGAAGGGATGTTTCACCTCAAGTAAACGAACTTGCGACGACGAAGCTGTCACAAGTTTTTCATCGTGCAGTGGTCGTTGAAGTGTTATATGATCCGCAGCAACTCACAACACAGAAATTAGCAGATATCGAAAGCATTGTGGTCAATCCACTGTTTGTACGCTATATTCCTAGGAATGCTATCATCGCTCGTATGGTGAGCGGTGGTCAAGATCTTCAAGGCGCTAGTCCAATCCTTCTATACCCGTTCTTTTCACCTCATTTTAATGTGCCCATCAAGCCTGGTGAGCAAGTTTGGGTTATGTTTGAGACGTTGGGTGACAATCAGATAGGATATTGGTTAAGTCGTGTTCCAGAGAGAGATGACGTCGATGATTTAAACTATACACATGCTGATCGTCGTTTCACGTCAGAGCAGGAACTATCTACGTCTGAAAAAATGAGGGGCGCCCCGACAAAAGACGTAGTCCCGGGATTTCAAAATGGTGGTGGTACACCAGGCACGTTGTCTTTGATGGGAGAAGATGCATATGATAGGATAGTCAAGGAGTCTGTGGCATTTAAACAATTCACACCAGAGGTGGTACCTAGACATACGAAGCGCCCGGGCGATCTAGCTCTTCAAGGATCAAACAACACGTTGATTGTCTTAGGGCAAGACAGAAATGGCCCGGCGACGTCTGAAGATGATGTAAAGGAAGCTGCTGGAACGATTGACATTGTCGTTGGGCGGTCTGCACGGACAATTCCGAATGAAGAGACTATACCTCCACGTCGCAATGCACCTAACGTCGTTCTAAATGTTCGACAGACCTTAGAGGTTGATAAGAACCCAAAATTACGAAATAAGTCACCAGCTCTAAATGAAGGTGATCCAGATTTTCAGGAAGATCTATCACGCATCTATGTATCGATGAGAACAGACGGTGATCAAAACTTTGGTATCACGTCATTGTCACCATTGAATGGTGACGTTGATGTTCCTGCCGTGTCCGACAGTCCATTTATCATCGCAAAATCTGATAACGTTAGAATCATTGGAAGGAAAGATGTTGATAAAGGAGTTAACGGTAGTATTCGCATCATAAAAGAAGGTACAGTTGATGAAGATCAGGCTGTCATTGTGATGCAACCCGATGGAACGATAATGATAAATGGGCCAAAGATAATCATTGGCTCAGGTCAACATGAACAGATTTATCTAGGCAGAGATGCGACAGAGGCTTCTGTCTTGGGTAACAGATTAGTTGATTTGTTTAGTGGTTTTCTTACAGATCTTGATGCGTACGTTTCGACTGTTGCAACAAGTCTAGGCAATCTTGGTGGTCCTCTTCCTCAGTTACAAACAGCACAGAGTACTTTTGCACCAAAAATCGCACAACTCAAGACAGACTTAAATTCTGTCTTGAGCGATGTTTCAAGGGTCAAATAGTGTCGTTGCGTGATTATGCTACAAAATGGGACGTTAAAGGTGTGTCTGATCATTTTATCATGTTCATGGATGATGATGCAGCTAGCATAATCAAGTCGTCATATGGGATTTCGCCAAATGCTCCTAGTGGAGCTCCGACGCAACTTTCAATCACCATGCCATCAGTATTAGGTTCCCCACCAGAAGCAGAATCTTCAGCCAAAGGATTCTTTGATGCGATGTCGATCGACGTAGGTCAAGTTACCTCGATGTTACAAGCTGGCGCTACAAATATATCGGCAAACGCAGTTGGATTAGCACCGACAAACTCCTTAAGACCGAATGAAATGATTAATCAGGGAATTCAGGAAAATATTGCAAAAGCAATTCTAGATTGGGCAATCAATCTATTACCGGCAAATGAATTGAGATTAGTTGGAATTTTTCCTACTGTTGTTTGAAATTAAGAATTACGAACTTTCATACTTATAAGCATGACGATCGATTTTAAAAGCGTTGGCATAAAGACTGTGACTGTTATTCAAAACACGCTCTCTTCATCGTTGGCACCCATCGGAATAAAGACACCGATGCGAGTTGTTACGAATGGAGATGGGCTATTTGCAATGACGTTCAATGTCGCTGATCAAGTTCATGATAATCTGCGTAATCTACTCATGACAAATCATGGTGAACGATTGGGACTATACGATTTTGGCGCCAACCTTTATCCTTTGATGTTTGAGTTAAATTCAAATGAATTCAATTTTGATGACGAAGCCGTCATCCGCATCAAGACAGCCGTTTCGAAGTATATGCCTTTTGTTGACTTACAGACTTTTGAATCAAAGGTTGATAACATAGATAATAAATCGATCGGAAAGATACAGATCCGAGTTGCGTATAATCTGCCTGCTCTTCAAGTGAAGAATAAGATTATAGAAGTTACACTTCACGTAGGGGGTTAAAATGCCATTAGATTCCAGAAAACTTATCCCAGTTCGAACAAGAAAATATTTGAATAAGGACTTCAATTCATTGCGGGCAGATTTGATTGAGTACGTGCGCACCTATTACGGTGATAGGATAAAAGATTTTTCTGAAGCCTCAGTCGGAGGCATGTTTTTAGATCTTGCTGCGTATGTTGGTGATGTTAACAGCTTCTATCTCGATCATCAGTTTGGCGAATTAAACGTAGACACTGCCGTTGAACAAGGGAACATTGAGCGCCACCTAAATTCAGCAGGCGTTCATATCACTGGCGCAGCCCCGGCGGTCGTGGACGTAACGTGTTATATTGAAGTTCCTGCAGAGTTAGTAGGATCAAATTACGTTCCAAGTCCGGTAGCTCTTCCTGTGATTGAACAAGGATCAGTCTTTATTTCGAATAATAATGTTGAGTTTGAGTTAACTGAAGACATAGATTTTGCAGAGGTAGATGCAAATGGTGCACTAAAAGCTGAGGTAACATTAGCGTCACAAAATTCAGACAATTCGCCAGCGACATTCATTTTAGCGAGAACAGAGACATGCATTTCTGGTCGCAGGACGACACAGGCATTCACGATAGGATCAACCATAACTCCTTTCAGACGCATAACATTGAGTAACGAAAGTATCACTGATGTTGTGTCAGTCACTGACTCTGGTGGAAATGAATACTATGAAGTCGAATCATTAGTACAGGATACGGTGTTTAGGGCAGTCAGCAATGCAGCTTCTGATAGATCTTTGGCAAAAGATTCGTTAAGAATAATTCCAGCTCCTCGACGCTATGTTCGTCGTATGGCGCTAGGAACAAGACTAACAACGTTACAGTTTGGTCCTGGATCTGCGACAACGCTTGACAATGACATCTTGCCTGATGCTAGCAAGTTTGCTGTTCAGTTGTATGGAAAAAGAACTTTTAGTCGTTTTACGCTTGATCCAACACAATTGTTATCAACACGAACGCTCGGAATATCTCCCGTTAACACGACATTGACAGTTGACTATCGATATGGTGGAGGTTTATCACACAATGTTTCAGCGGGATCCATACGCACTGTTTCTGATCTGAGAATATCTTTTCCTAAGGCTCCATCGACTGCATTGGCTAGCGTCGTACGTGCCAGTTTAGATGTTGAAAACTTGGAAAGTGCCGCCGGCGGCGAGGACGCACCAACGATCGATGATCTTAAGCTTCGCGTACCAGCGTTTCGAAACTCACAATCACGCATCGTGACAAAAGAAGATTTGATCGCGCGGGTATACACCCTTCCGTCGAATTTTGGCCGCGTCTTTAGGGCAGGATTACAGGCTGATCCAATAAATCCATTATCAACTAGGCTTCATATCATAAGCAGGGATGATGAACGTAAGTTGATCATATCTCCTGATAGCTTGAAGACGAATTTGCGGACCTATTTAAATCAATTCAGGTTGATATCAGAAGCAATCGATATTCTTGACGCTAGGGTTTTAAACGTAAGAATCATGTTTAGCGTGGTCGTTGATCCGAGTGCACATCCTAAGTCAGTGCTTAGAAATGTGATTGCTAAGCTCAAGTCTTATTTTGACATAGACAATTGGCAGATTGATCAACCCATATTATTGAGCGACATCAATAATTTGATTTTTAACACACCAGGAGTGACGTCAGTGACTGATATAAGCGTTCAAAATGTTGCAGGAAATGTGTCAAATCACCAGTATAGCGACATTAGATTTGACGTTAGGTCTGCGACGCGTAAGGGAATGATTTTAACATCACCAGGATCAATTTTTGAAATAAGGTATCCAGACATAGATATCGTTGGAAATATCACATAGGACATAATCCATGTTTCGAATTTTAAAAGCTACCAAAGATTGCTATATAACGGACCGCGTGATCAATGGTACACGAGTGACTGACGCGAACGTTGGCAACGCTGGCACCCTGGATTTGTTCAAGTTGTATAATGAAGTGAGGTTATCTGGATCTAGCACTCCTATTGAATTATCTCGTATATTGATAAAATTTGATCTAGGCCCACTCCGGGCGTTGACAGGAAGCGTGTTTAACCCGGGTCACAGTTCTTTTTCTGCGACGCTTAGATTGAATGATGTCATCGGTGGACAATCAACACCAACTAATTTCAAGTTGACTCTATTTCCATTATCAAAATCGTTTGATGAGGGAATTGGTCGAGATATCGTTAGATTCGCTGATCTAGATTCTTGTAATTTTGTCACTGCGTCCGTTGAAAGTGGTAATGTTTCTGCATGGGTTCTCAGTGGAGCAAATGCGAAGGGAGTACTTGGTGCCAGTGATATCGATGTCATAGCATCTGGGACGCTTGATGTAGATGATGGCGTAGTTGCTCTTTTCGTTGATCAAACATTTACGTCAGGTGACGAAGATGTTGAGATGGATATAACACACATCGTGTCAGCGACTTTAGCAGGAATAATCCCTGATCATGGATTCAGATTGTCATATTCTGAGACGTTTGAAACGGGTTCTCAAACGTTGTTTGTCAAACGTTTTTCATCTAGGCATAGCACGAATACGAGAATTCGCCCAAAGATCGAAATAAAGTTTGATGATACGATAATTGATCATCATAGTAGCTTCTTCTTTGATGTATCTGGATCATTATTCTTAAACAATTCTACACGAGGTAGTCAGACAGACATTTTGTCTGGCACATCGCTAACACCAGTCGTGGGTGTTAACAGTCTGTTGCTTTCATTGACAAGCGGTTCATTTTCTCAGACCGTAACGGCTTCACAGCATTCTATAGGCGGATTATTTTTAACAGGCGTATATTCTGCATCATTTGCAATAAGCTCTTTAGCCACAGCTTCTTTGGTGACTGAAATTGCTTTAGCTAGTTCAGCTACGTTTACGACAATCTGGAAATCTTTGGATGGAACGCTTGGATATCATACTGGAAGTTTGGTCGTCAACAAGATCACACGTAACTCATTTAATTCTGATGAAACTGATGTAATCATAAGCATCCAAAATCTCAAAAGTGCATATCAGAGTGATGAGACTGCTTTGATACGCATATTTGCTGATGATCGTCAGCGTGTGTATGTTCCTCGTCGTTTACCGATTGAGAATACTGGAATAGTATTTGAAAAGGTCTATTTTCAAGTGCGAGATTTTAACTCAAATGATGTGTTGATTCCTTTTGACACTATCGGGACAAGAGCGTCGGTAGATTCGCGCGGCATGTATTTTAAGCTTTATATGGATGACTTAGACCCAGGACGTGTCTACATAGTTGACCTTAAGATAGTTGAGAGTGGAATAGAACGAATATTTGTCAATGAAAAGATGAAGTTTAGGATTGATGTCTAATGAGTATAGCGACCAAACCACAACTATTCACGTCAGCCTATGTTGAAAAAACTTTAGATGGCACGTTAGTGAACGGAAACACGTTTTCTGAGGCACTTGATACAAACATCGAAAGTACATCATCGTTTCGATATGATCCGCCTGGTGTGGGCATAAAATCAACGCAACAACTCAACGTCGATTTTTCACGATTCGAAAATCACACGTTTTTTAATTCAGCAGAAGTGAATGTTAACGTTGCTTTTGACCGGATCATTAACAACTATCCATTTGACGGAACAAGAAAAGAGATTGAAGTTTTTTTTGATTCGTTGACTGGGTTTGAAAAATATGTCTATGATTCTTTTCCTAAGAACAAGGGCTTTTTGATTTTTTCTGGTTCTTCTGCAACTGTTCCAGTCGGATCATATATCCAAGTTGAAGATTTTGCTGGATCGTTATTTCCCTCCTTATCAAAACTGAATACGGCTGAGACTGTCTTAGACCCAGGTGCTAAATCGATCTCCTTTGAGATGCAAATACACGTTCCAGCGGAAGCGAATGATAACCAGATCGTGTTACAAAAGATCGCTGGTTCTACGCAGGGATTGACACTAGCCCTATCACGGTCAGCGACGACGACTGAATGTGAAGTGCATTTTAGTGCAGTTTCAGCCAGTGTTGGATTGTTAGCATCGGCTAGCTTATCTAAAGGCACATTTAATCATGTTGTCGCGACGCTTAACAGACGTCCAGGCGTGAATAGATTGCAGTTGTTTGTCAATGAAGTGTTAGTCACTGAGACGACAGACAATGTCGAGTTCGGAAAGTTTGGATTTACGATTAACCCACTGCTAATAGGCTCAGGTTCAACAGTGAGTTTTTCTCGAATACCGAGACTCTCTTCCGCGTATCCATCAAGCGTTTTCACACCTATTTTGACGTTCTCTGGTTCTATTGACGAATTTAGAGTTTTTCATGATGTTAGAACATTGGAACAGCAAAAACAATATGCCCGTAGGGCCATCTATGCATCTCCAGAGCTTAAATTATACTACAAATTCAATGAACCTCTAAGCGCTAGCCAAAATGATCCGGGTGCATTGACGATGAACACGTCGAGGATCGTTCTTGACAGTTCAGGTAATTCGCTTCACGGTGTCATAACGAATTTTAGCAGTTCTCTCAAGGTATCAGGTACATTAGTCAATCCGATGACAAATGAAAGTCTGTCCCTGTGTCCAGTCCTATTTCCTGCATACAACGTTGTCGCAGATCTGAACGTTACATTACTCGCTAGCGCTAGCGCATATGACGCTGTCAATCCAAACATCATCACCCGCTTGATTCCGAAACATTATTTCTATGAAGGACAAGCATTTGAGAATTTTGAAAATGAGAATGGACCGATTCTTGACAGATACAGCTCTGGGACTGTGGGAATACCAGGTGATGGCGACTTGGGCTCAGCACAAGTCATGTCTACGCTATTGTACACATATGCGAAATTTTTTGATGAGATGAAGTTGTACACTGATGCATTTTCGAGGGTCCAATACGTTGACTATGATTCCGATGACACGGTGCCTAGTCAATTCCTTCCACAGTTGATAAAACATTATGGGTTCGACATTCCAAACTTCTTCCCAAACTCAACTATCGAACAGTATATCGACGGTGATGATATTCTACAAGACTTTAGTCAATCAAGCGACACCTTACAGTATGTTCAAAATCAAATTTGGCGAAGGATTTTGATAAACATTCAAGAGATTATCAAATCAAAGGGGACATTACACGCAGTCAAATCCTTTATACGCGTCATTGGAATTGAACCAGACAGCAATTTTCGAATAAAAGAATATGGTGGGTCTACAAGAAGAGAATTACAAGAAGTTCGTCAATTACGCGCAGAACCCATTCTGATGTTAGATATGTCAGGTACTAATGAACCTATCATTGTGTCACCCTATTTAAGCGCTTCACGAAATGAGATAGGATGGCCACACATTCGTGGAGCATTTGTAAATAAGACAGCTGATGATATCCACGGAATCTCGAATAACAAGAGTGATGGTCTGTTCACGTCAGGGTCTTGGGCTTATGAAGCTCTGTACAAGTATCCTGCAGATCGTCCATTGACAGTATTCACGCAGAGCTTGTTCAGGCTTAACATCACTGGTTCCTCGGCGCTGTTTCTTACATCTTCAATTGAACCAAAAGAACTAACGGTCATCAATCTTCTCGCGATTCTTCCTCTGACTGCATCATCAAATATCGATGTTCCTAGGTTGGAGATGGTGATGGGAAACTACGGTTATGCAGCGAATGAAGCTAAATTAAAACTGACGATTCCGAATATAAACATATTTGATGGTGATTACTGGAATGTTTCAGTTGGACGATTCAGGGCTGATGATCCTGCATTTTACGGGACGGGTTCAGTCATAACAATTGCATCATCATCCTATTTTTTGAGATGTGCGAAACAGAGTTACGGGGAGATAATCGAAAATTATGTGACAAGCTCGTTCATGCCAATGATGATAGGCGGCGCAATTGATACGTTACAAATCATAGGAAATAGTACAAATCCATCAGGAACATTCATTAGTATAGGATCACAGAGTCTGGCGGCTATCGATACAGGAGTTATTGACGCTCCCATGATAAACAATGTAGCTGGAACATATGCCATGGACGCCTACACGCGTGAAACTAGATACAAGGGACTAGTTGGGAATATCCGGTTCTGGTCAAAGGGTGTAACATCAGATGAGTGGAACGAGCATGTGAGAAATCCACGATCACTTGGTGTAGAACATCCTTTGACAAATTTCAACTTTCTGACCGTCGAAAAGTCTGGTAGCTTCGGAAGATTGAGAGTAGATGCATCTGCTGATCAACCAGTGACAGCATCAGATGCATATGGAAGCATAGAGTTATTTGACTTTTCGCAGAATCGCTTGCATTTTAGTGGGAGTAGATTTGACGCTAGCACAGAAGTCATCGAAGATGAGCTGGTCCAATATAGCATAATTTCACCCAACTTTGATGATTCAGTCTCTAATGATAAAGTTCGTGTCAGAGGATATCAAGCGCTAGAAAACATTGAAAAATTCAATGCCGAAGCTTCTCCGGTTTATGACATAAGTCCGAACGAATCGAGCAATGATGATGCTCGATTCTCAATCGATTTTTCGATCGTAGATAAGCTCAATGAAGATATCATCAACATATTCGCAACGTTCGATGAGTTAGATAATGTTTTGGGGAATCCTGAATTGATGTTTTCATGCGATTACCCGGACCTTGAAAATCTACGCGAGATTTACTTCAAGCGTTTGTCTAGTCGCCTAAACATTCGAGGTTTTTTTGAGTTCTTTAGGTGGTTCGATCAATCAGTAGGCATATTCATCAAACAATTATTGCCAGGCAATACTAGATATCTTGGAACGAATTTCATCATTGAGCCGCACATGTTAGAGAGAAGTAAGCTAGCATATATGTTGAGTGACATCTATCTGTCACAAAACGTAAGGAGTCTAGCATCACAAACTAGAGCACGTCAACAATCAGCAGACATAGCGAATAGTAATACTCGCGCAGCAAATGATCGTCGGGGAGAAGATACCACTAGAACAGGCAAGGTCTCCAATCCATCAGTCGCAATCAGTGATATAAACGGCGGGATGAAAAAGTACTAATGATAGATCCATTCGTCGAATCTAAAACCATAAGAGAATCACAACCCGTGAGTGGCGGAATTGATACGTCACAAATCGATGATTTGCGCCAGGGCGTAGAGATTCGTACGAACAAACATCGATTCTCTTCAGGACAACCAAAGATGTGGTCAGGTCGTACAGATCACGTGCATGAAGAATTGAACTTTGGTCAAAAGCGATCAGCAAGTTCAACAGTAGCATTTGAAGATCTTGATAGATATGATGCCACACTATATCTCAATTCAGGTGGTAGATTGTCTATGCCTCTTATCATCGATGACTCAACGTCATTGGATGATTCTGTCTATGACGGAGTGATTGAGCCTCTAACGATCAGAAAGAGAGTGTCATTTGATACGATAGATCATCCAGGCGATCCGCACGAAGTTAAAGCGACGATCATGGCTGCGAATAATGACGCGTATGGTAAGGCGAATCTCATTGAGCAGACAGAAGTGTATATCTTCACGGGTTCTCATTCTCCATACTTTGATGGGACTGATAGTTTTGGAAATGGTGTTTCAGGGAATATCTTGCTTCCGGGATTGACATCACACATAAGTTCGATCATGGGTCCGTTTGATGATCTGAAAATGATTGATATATCAGGCTCGTTTTTCAATTCAGGCAACATGTATTATCGCCCTCGCATGACTCTGATGATAATAAGCTCTGGAGCTCAGCATGATAATGGATTATTCAAGCTAGGCACTCGATCTCGTCAGGCAGGATTTGCGACTGATGGAAATCAGTTGACGCCTGCAGGAACTGATTCAATCGCGTTCCTAGGACGTAGAGGCTCTCCGCTACATCAGACATTACGACTTCCTCCGAGAAGACAATTGGCCATAAGAGATTCAGCGACTGGCTCTTACCCTACGATCGCTAGAACAGGTGACACACGAACTGGTGCATACACAATCAATTTTGATGATACGACGACTGTAGCTTTCACAACGTGCTCGAACATCGCTTTTCCGTCGATGTTACCGAGCGGATCTAGGTTTGCCATCACTGAGCAGACGACGTTGTTTGGTACAGGACAAGTCGTTGCTGGTGTGTCAGATGATAATATGTCATTCACTCCAGGTGAGAATCTCACGCCATATGTGGAAGAATTTGCGCCACATTCTTGGTACGGCATCGGTTCTAGCGATGTCTTTTATCGCACGGGCTCTCGTCCAGAAGATGTAGGTGAAGGATTTTCGTCGCCACTTTGGAGCAAGACAAAGATTGAAATAGATTTAATGCCGATTGCTTCAACGGAACTAAGCCAATCATTGATCGTTAGTCAAAGTTTTCCCATGGCTTATTTTAATTTTGATAAGCATGTTTGGGAACAAATCGGTATTGGTACTGAAACATCTGCCTCATTTGTTGGCACGGCCCAGTTAGCTAGAGAAATTAACGAAGGAATGATAGGGTTCAGGTCAATCGGTATTTTTAATTATCGTTTAAAATCTCCTATCATAAACTTTGGATTTCCTTGTCACCCAAAGTTTCATGCAACATCATCACAAGTTTTATCATTACAGAATAAGATCCAGCATCCATTTATTGTTGAAAAAATGGTATATGAATTTTCGGCGTCGACAACAAATGTGTCAAGCATCACGCATA
>ERZ1292625.858-Hain-H41-01um-R1-858-length-40956-cov-8_pt1 | contig 40956 bp, 58 predicted proteins | sample MGYA00564400_ERZ1292625 | MGnify/ENA primary metagenome ERZ1292625 (study PRJEB36523, sample SAMEA6512639) | groundwater metagenome | collected 2019-01-08 | study: AquaDiva: Metagenomics assemblies of 32 groundwater samples
TCAGGGCGGTAGATGTGTGGGCATGGGGGTTTAATGTCCAAAGAGGGTTAGCATACAATCACTTGGCCCTTTGGGCTATCATGGCAGTGGGCTATCGCGTAATAAACAGCGGCCCTTTTTGCGGACCATTCTTTGACATAGCTAAGGTCGTTCGACCAGCCATCTATAGCTGCGTCTCCCGCCGCAATCTTCGCAGCAAAGTAATCCCTAAGGGTCATACCCTCAAACAAAGCCCCGCCATCACTGCCGGTAGGGCAAGGAAACGCTGGTCCGCCGTTAGGTGGTTGGTTCATAGGCTTTATCCCACAACGCTTTCATCCCCCGCCATAAAGCCAAATGTCCCTGTGGCTGCTGCGCCCAAGAGCTTCTTGAGACGTTCAAGCTTGAGTTCAGCCAGGTTCATAGCCCTAAGTTCCTTACGCTCAAGCTTACGCTCACCCTCCCAATTACGCAGGTTCTTGTGGTAAGACTCCTTCATAGCCTCAGTCAAGGCCATGCCTTCCATTGAGTTCACCACCGAGAAGCACTTATCCGCTCGCTTCTGGTGGTCCAGCATGGCGAACTTGGCCCGCGTCTTGGCTACCTCAGTTCGCTTGATCTCCATCTTCACGTCATCCAGGTCTTTGTATTTGGTTTGTTTGCTCATAGGTTTGTTCAGGAATGCCCCGCAATCGCTCTAGGATTGGATATGGGGCGTTTTGGTTCTCAGTTTCTAAAGCTCTCCCACTGGCAGTTGATAATCCCGCCAGTCTCGTTCATGCGGCTGGCAATGGAAGGGCCAAGCGCAGCCACCAGTTGTGACGGATCGAGATTCCCAATGAACAGGGTATCCTTCATGTCTTCGTATCGCTCGTTGACGAGGTAGAACAAAAGCCGGTTCTCCCATTCCGAATCCGACCTCTGCCCGATCTCATCAATGATAAGCAGGTGGGGCTTGAGATATTCCTTGATGACATCCTTCTCAGTCACTTCATCCTTCTTGTAGGAAGCCTTTATGTCCATGAAGAATTCCGTGGCGCAGCAAAACCTGGAGGTTCGGAGCTTGTCCGAATTCTCTTTAACCAACTCCACCCCGATCTGTGTCTTGCCGTTTCCACGGGTGCCCAGCAATGCGCTCAGGAAGCCCGTGGAGAGGTTTTTAACAAGCTTCTGGTATGTGGACGCCCATTCGCCCGCACTGCGGTCAATTTGGGCCGCTTGCTGGCGTTTAGGTATGTTGGAGGCTGCGATTAGTTCAGCAACCTTGATGTTGTGTTCCCGCTTCTTGCGTGAAGCCTCCATCGCAACCCGGCTTGCCGCTTCCTCTGGCGAGATGGTTTGGAATCCTTTGGACAGGCGATTGATCGATTCTTCAAGTGGGGCTGTTGTCATAGGAGTTTAACGGCGATGGATTCTTGGATTTGTTTTGGTTCGGGGATGGGCGGCGTTGACTTTTGGTCTGGTGGAAATAATCCAGTCCAGCCCTGACGCATTGTCTTGTTCAAAATCTCAGTGGCAACATCTGGTGAGTATTGCTCTAGCCAGTCCATTTGCTTTTGGAACATGACTTTCCAATCTGCTGGCTTCTTGCCCATGCCCATTCTGGTCTTTTTCCACTCACCCCAAGCAGCCTTAAACTTCTCATCTTTCAAGAAAACAAAAGCCACACCGCCATGCGGATCGTGTGGTTCATTTCTATTCTTTCCATTCAGTTCTGTTCCCTTCCCTTCTTGGTCAGCATCATGCGGAATCACGGCATCTTCATGCGGCGGCACCGCACCCTCCTGCGGGAATGACTTAACATCAACAGCCTCAAGCCATTCCACTTCTTTAGTGCAGATGTCCAAGGCGGCTTGTATGTCTGACTGTGGAAGGCGCGTGATCCGCGCTATGGAGGCTGCGTCATGGGGTTTTTGGGGTGCCCGCAGGAGGGTGCCGCGAGGGTCGCACCTTGATGCGACTTGCAGAATGACCATCCAAGCCCCGTAGATCGCTGCCCCGTTTTTACGTGAAACCAAGGTGGTGTAACCATCCCCGTCATGGCGATTTGGGACAGGCACCCAAGCCATGTGCTTTAGCTCCCGCGTGCGGTTGTTCTCAAACAGGTCAGACCAGTTACGTATGCGGTAGAGCTTCATTGCTTAGGCTTCATTGGATAGCTTGAGTCTCCACGCCAGAACGCCGCGACTTCCTCCTTATACTTCCGCCACTGCATAGTGGTTACTCTCGCGGCCTTGGCTTGTTGTGATCGTAGCCGCCCAAGCTTACGCAAGCCAGGTGCTCCGGTGTGCTTCCGTCCAATCTTGCAAGGCTTGGATTTAGTTGGGTGTGGGTTGCTCATCTGAACACTGAGTTGAATCCCCATGACGATGACAATGGTGCAATCGGCGTGCTTTGGGATACGCCTAAAACCACATCAAGGGGATTCAGTTCAATGTTCATTTATTGCTTGGCTTGTCACAGCCTGCTTGTTTGTAGCTTTTGAGGGTGGGCATTGCAACCAAAAACATCAGGTCTTTCCCAACCGGATTCCTACGGACTAACGTGGCAAAAAAAGAGAGGCGGCTTGGAAGATTTGCAAACCTAACTGCGGGTGAACGCAGTTGCGAAGAATCTGAGCCGGGCAGTGGTTGCTTCCGTAGTAGATGTTTTCCGGGTAGTGGATGCCGAGCCAGTCTTGCATCGCCAGCTTGCCAGCCACATTGCACCGATTGATGAAGTTCGTGGGCTGTGGAACTTCCTGCGCCTCGAAATCGAAGTTTGACCAGAATAGGTGCCTGCCAACCTTCTTCGTTGGCTTGATTAGCGGTTCATAGTAAGGAGCTACGTTCTCAACGATCCACGGACATTTTGCGTAGTTTTGCAGGAATATGATTTCCTGATACAAGCTCATGTCTGGATAGCGTTTCAGGGCGTGCCTGGTTGCCTTTGCCATGCGTGAGTGCGTTTGACATGGTGGGCTAGACCAGATGAAGTCGTAATCTTGGAAGTGCTCAAGCAGCCAATCGTGGGCGTTGGCCAGCTTCACAGAGTCGTCCCGATAGAGCCTTTGATAGACGGCGGCTATCTTCGGTTCGTTCTCAACTGCGGTGACATGGACGCCAGCCCACAACTTGCGGTTTCCACCCACGCCAGCATATAGGTTTAAGACGTTCATTGCTTTCCCTGAAACTCTTCCGCAAACCTCGCATAAGCATGGAGGTCGATGAAGTTATCCGCCTTGAACACCCTTGCGCTCCGCTGGGCCTTGAATGTAACCATCATCAGGGCAACCATCTCAGGTGGGATGGGATGCTCAAAGGTAAACCCATAGTGCTGTTGCAGGAGCGCCGTCCAAGCAAGGCCGATGTTCTTATGGGATTCCAGGGGGTCGCCATAGACCTTGCCTCGTTCGATGATGGTTGCGGTGATTGGGTCGTTCATGGATGGTGGATTCCGTGGTAAGCCCCGCCCCAATAGAACCAAGCGTAGTCACAGGCGTCTCCGCCTCCACCTGTGAAGTCAGGGCGTTCACTCAGGACAAACAGGGCAGAGGGCGGGTTGGACTTCCACCAACCCTTGCGCTTCTGGCTACCAAGGAAGTTGAGCCTTAGAAGCATGAAGACGTGATCCGCGTGCTTGATGGCATGGTCGCAGAATTCTTGAGCGAGGGAGAATGGTGGGTTGGTGACGATGCATGGATGGTAGTCGAATCTCTGGAAGAAGTCTTTGCCCGTGGAGATGTCTTCTCCAAAAGCCCTAACGCCAGCGTTCTGCATGGCTTCAACAAGCCTACCGTCCCCTTGTGCTGGCTCAAAGACTGGCACGTTGAGCTTTCGTATCATTGGGATGATAGGCTCAAAGGACTTGATTGGCGTTGAGTAGAAGTCCGCTTCCCGGCGAACCGCCCCACGGTTGGTTGCGCTCATACAAGCTCCCTCCTTTCCGCTCTAAGCTCTCTCATCTTGAGCCTCTGGCGTTCCTTGCGCTTGGTATGCTCAACCCCACAGACCCGCTCTCTGGTGTCCTCAATGCCATCTCTGCATTCAAGGTTACTGCATCTGGCACAGACATATTGCTTGGTTGAGTCCTGCCGCACGGCGGGCTTGGTGCAAGCACAGTATTTGCCGGGAATTGGTGGGAGATGGTTGAAGGTTTTCATTTCTGATCCTTCCTCCACTTCTTCAAACGCTCATAGTTCTCGGCATAGTGCTCTCTGGCCCAAAGGCGTTTGCGCTTTCGGGTGCGAGCGAGGCTTTCGGCTTTGGTGGCAGATCGGATGTAGGATCGTTTTTTCATTCTGATACCTTGGGTTTTGTCGGGTAAACAGTGTTAGACCCATGTTCGAGCGCCTCGTGTTCAGCCATGCAAAACAGGCCACACGATATTTGCGGGTCAGCACCTTTCGGCTCGCCGGGTTCGATTTCGTCCAGATAGATTTCGGCACGCACGCCGTTCCGTGTTCGGCGGTTGATTGCGATTTTGAAGTCGCGTTCTTGCTTCGCCCGCCGCGCAAAGACTTCCGGGAAGTGCAGATGCACCCGCTTCCAGTAGTCGAGGTTGTCGCGAGCCTTCACGCATCCGATGCAGTTGTTGTTTCGGAAGCCCAGCCGATACATTGCTGGTAGTTCGATTCCGGCACGCGCCAGCATCCCGAAGCAGTCAGCCTTCGTGAGTTCCTTGTCTATCAGCGGGCACTCGATTGTTTTCTCGAAGTTGTTCTCTCGCCATTTTGCCACACGGTGCTTTTCCTCCACGGTGTAGCCGTAGATTTCCACGCATCCCCACGTCCACACAGAGTCTCCGGGTATGCGCTTCATTTCAGACGTGCATGGAGCGCCTCGGTTGGACACCAAGAACCGGCGGGCCTCGAATACTTCGTCCACGTTGGAGTATTTCTCGCTTTTCAGGATGTTCACTTTTTGGCCAAACCACTTCTCGCAGTCATTTATGAAGCGGACGTTGTCGGCGTGCTCGCTGCCCGGATTGTTGTAGTAGATTTCCACCGTGCCATATTTTGCGATGGCGAGTTTGGTTGCCACAGCAGAAGCAGCCCCGCAAGAGAAGCGACAGACCACACGGGGAGGGCCTAATAAAGCGGTCGAGCTAACCACGCCCCCGCTTTCCGATTGAGAGTCACTTGTCATTCGTATCCTTTCCGTGCGCTCTACCCGCGTTGTCGGCGTGGTAGCTCACCTTGTCGTTATGCCCTTCCGGCAGCCACGGGTCGCCGGTGAGCTTGTAGCGTTCACGGAAGGCAGCCCACGACGGCGGCTCGGCGAATGGAGCGAGCGCGGCTTCTCTCGCTTCGCGCAGTTCGCGGCCCGTCAGGTCATCACTGAAGCGTTCGAGCCATTTGAGCCATTCCTCTTGAGTTCTCAGCGACTGGTCGGAGTGGCTTCCGATGCCATCGCTCTGGCTGCACGTCGTGTAGCAGTGTGCCGGATATTTCGGGTTCACTTCGACCACTAGGCAGCGCGGGTTTCGGATGTTGTCCGCCCACGCCACGTCCATCACTTTCCATCGCATTTTAGTTCCATTCATCGTCGTCATCCTCGTTGTTGTGGCAGCAGCATTCACATGCTCGCCGGTGATATTCTGGTTCGTCTTTGGCGTGCCGACCGTCACGGATTCTGGCGCACTCGTAGCCGTCGTGATGCACGCACGCGCAAAGGGCATAACCCGTCGGTGCAGCCAACCCCGCCGCGCTCTCAGGTTGGCGATTGGCTTCCGGCGTTGGTGGCGTTGTCGTCATTCGGCGGCGGGGCGGCTGACCTCTGCGTTATCTGCCCAGCCATCCTTCGCCATCACAGGTCGGGCATGTCCGTTTGGTCATTCCTTCATCGTCTCCTGCATCCATAAGTAGAGCGATTGGAAGGCCGATGGTCAGGAGTAGGCTCATGGGATCAAAGATTACGCGCCGACCTTCGCAACGGGGGCAGATAACCACTTGCTGCTGCGAACCCGGCATGGCGTCTTTGGATTTGCTCATAAGGTTTCTGGTTTGCCTGCGTCCCCGTGTGCCGGGTCGCAGAGCGCGGCGTTCTGCTCTATTCCATCCATCGCACGCACTCGGTGGTTGAACACGCCGCATGGACGTGCCCATTGCACGCGGCCCGTGAATATCTCAGCGTGCCAGTTTTGCAGACGGGGCACTGTATTGCGCCAGCGCCAGCGACGTAGGCAGAGCGGCATCCGGTTTCGCCAAAGCCGTCATCGTGGTGCGACTTCGATACCACCGTTTTATCTCCGGCGGCATGTCGGCGTTCAAGTTCGGCGACGATAGCTTTCCGTGCCGTGATAGTGCCGGTTATTGACCGTTCGATTTCGCGCTCCTGTTCCGCGACTTCTTCGGCGGTGTAGGTGGCGTATTTGTCGCAGGTAGCGGCGGGTTTATCGTTGTGCCACGGCAGGCACGGCAGCATGAGTCCACCGGCTTTCAGAGTCTTGTAGCAGATTCCAGCTTCGCACTTGTCGTGTTGCACGCCGTTGAAGTGGAGGCATCTTTCGGCGCGCTTTTGCGCCACGCTTTTAGCTATTCGTTTGGTTTCGTTCATAGGTCAAAAGAGCAGAACAAATCACTGCACAGAATGCCGGGATTGCGTCTCACGAGAAGCGGGAGTCACTGGCCCGGCATCTGTGAGTTCCGCGTTAGGCCAAATGCCATACGCCAGGCATCCGAAGCGGTGGTCGTTGTCCATGTCCGCCTTTTTCAGCACGGACTTTTTACCGTCTATGCACTCGGTTTCGATTTCGTCCGGCAGGAACGGGTAGAGCCAGAGAGGTATCAGGCGCATCGGGTTTTCCTCCGACCATCGCCCGAAGCCGAGGTCGTCCATTTGCTCGGCAGTCAGTTCCGCGATGTTCACCTTGCCGATTTTCTCCAACAGCGCGGCGGGGATTTCGCGGATTTGTTTGGCCGCGAAGTCGTCGCTCCAGTTGGTGTAGTTCATCACTTCTGCGGCGCGATTCACGATGCAGCGTCTCAGTGTTTTGCAGTTTTCGTATGTCGTCATAATTTGGCCTAACCAGTCAGTGCAGCGAAGGGCGGGATTGCGCTGCGGTTTCAATTCGTGAGTCGCGAGTCCCGCCCTCGCTGACTTCTGCGTTAAAACTTCTTCCCTCCATCTGCCTTCCTCGCCTCATGGGTATGGTCATGCCGGGTGGCGTTGTAGGCTAGCTTTTCCGTCACTGCTCCATCCAGGTCAAGGTGGTGCTTTAGGCAGTAGTTGCGGATTTTGAACAGCGCAAAACTAACACAAGCACTTTCATTCTCCAAACCACGCTCTAATATCCTGCAAATGTGGGGGCAGATTTCAAGAATGGCCCGCGCCTTATTATCTGGGACCAGCTCAACCTCATTGCCGGAAGGCGGGTAGAACCGCAATGCAATTTGAAACCCACCCGCAAAGTCCAAAAGCCTGATATACCCATCTGCCATCTCCACTTCCTCCATGCGACGATGAGGCAGCTTGTCGTCCATGAGGTTCTTGCGAATGCCCTCCACTGCCTCGGCAAGCTCCGTGATGACCATCATCAGGAGTTCACCTTTGTTGCGAGAGATTGGAATACCTGTGTGAATATCTGTCCACCACTTTATATTTGCTTGGTGGACTTGAGAGGCGAGTTCGTTGAGGTTCATTTTGGTTTTGGTAATGTGTCTATTTCTTGTGTCGATTGCAACTAGATTCTTTCAATGGTCAAAACAGTTTTCTCTTCTTCCTTCGAGCACTTGACCTGGCTGCACGAATACTCGATTGCTTTTGCCGAGTCATCAGGGATGAGGCCAGCGTATCGGCAGCAATCAAGAATGAATTTTGAGCACAAGTTATCGGGATCGATGAGTCGTGAGCGGAATGACGTAACGCTAACGCGAAAACGAGTTGGGCCTTTTGCTTCTCCTTGCGTCGTTGCCAATGGTTCATTGCGAACAGTGCGTTTAGGCTTGGCACCTTGTAGCCGTGGAGAGTGATTGTGATCATGGCTCATCTTCTTCCTTTTCGTCCCGTTGGTCTGGATAACAGTTGGTGCAATCAGTGGCACCGCACAGACGGTCAAGGCAACGGTAGCGTTTGGGTTTGCGGGGTTTGAACTCGGCCCGGTCGTCGCGTTTCCAACCCATCTCTTCCGCAACTGCGATTTGTATTTCTTGAGGGGTCATAGTTTTAGCTTTGCTCGTTGTGTATTAAACCAACCAGTCAAAGAAACAAACCAACTTGGTCCCCAATACCAGCGAGAACGGCCAAGTCGATAAGCTGTGTTCCAGAGAGTTTCTTTTGTTATCTGGTCGTTGAAACCAAACTCTTCACATTTGGCTAGGGTTTCTTTAAGAGTGTTCATTCCCCAAGCTCCTTTCTGGCGAGGGTGAGGGCTTTCTTGAAATCTTCGCAACGGACAAATATCTCATCTTCGCATTTGGCTTGTTGGCACATACCATAAGCAGTAATTAGTTTCTCCAAAACCTCCCGGCGAACGTAGAGGTGGGAGAAGTTGGTTGATTCGCTTAGCGTGTTGATAAGCTCTTTATGTAGCGGGCTATTTTTGTGAAACGACATCGTGAATCCATCGTCACAAAGAATGTCTGCTTCTGGACGTTCATCGACTACTTTAGAAAAAGCATCCCTCAACCCCACGATTTGTTTTTGGAGGGAGTCGATTTCCTGTGCTTGTGTAACATGAAGGCAAAGAATTTCGTCATTTGAGAACTTGTTCATCGCATCGTTAAGACGAGTGTTATCCCTTTCCAACTCCTCAACGCGGAGTTTTAGTTGGTTGCGTTCGTTCTTTGTGCAGACAGGACATCCAACACTATTGCGTTCAGAGTCTGTGTGATTGAGACAGGTAAAAGCAGAATCAGCACAAAGAATCTTTTTCAGCTTCTCATTCTCCTCCCTCAGTTCTGCTGTGGCGGAGTTGATGGCGAGTTGGACAAGCTTTTCAGCGTTATCATGGAAGCGGTGAGGTAGGTCAGGAGAATAGCAAAGCGAACCAATCTTTGCGACTGTCGTTGTTGCCTCATCACTAATCTCAAGTGGTGTGTTTTGTGGGGTCATAGTCTTTTACTTTCTATTTCAAGTTCATTGATGCTGCAAATACACGATATTGTTTTCTTTATTTTGTCCAAAGGTTCCACGAAGCCTTTGTAACCATCGTTTGAAACTTCCTCATCGGAAGCGTTTTTGACTAGTAAATCACAATTAGCTTTTAGTGTTTTAAGGTGTTGTTCCCTTGCGTCTTTGAATGTCATATCTTCACTCCAGATTCTTCGAGGGATTTGAGGGCGTTAGTTAAATCAGCATGAGCATTCCAAACTTCTATCGTTTTTCGGTTTGCAATCGGTAACATGCCCACTGTTCGCTCTGGATTACATGGGTCAACAAGACGAACTAGGTTTACTTTTTTCGCCGCTCTCGCAACTTCAAGGAGCTTGGTGTTTTCGAGTTCGAGTTGGCGGGCGAAGTCTCTTGTCCCAAATAGTGCAACATCGCGTTGGCTCATACAACCAAACTCATTTGGCTCTACGACAAACCTCAGTCTGTCAAACTCTGCATCCGTTCTAGGTGTTGTGCTCATTGTGTATTTGTAGCGTTTTTGATCGCCAAAAGAAGATGATGGCAACAAAAGTTTCCGCTCGCTTGTTCTTATGGGTAAGGGTCATCGCGTTGGCTTTGTCGCGCTGCTCGGACTTACACCTATTTCTAGGCGATAGCTCGTCCTTCTACGCTGATTGTTGCCACCATCAAAAAGGTTGAGCGCGGCAGGCTCCTTTCGGATTGGTGGACCGCTTGCCGGATTGACGTTGCCCACCTGCTTCAACAGACGTGCCTGTTGCCGCGCTCAAAAGCGTTCAGAACCCTAGGACATCCTCCTGATTCTCTGCCGCCATCTGCTTCGTCTTTGCATTGATGGATGCAATGAATCCCTTGACCTCATCGCTCGCTGGGCCTGGGGTTGTGGGCTTGCTGTTGATGGGATTGAGCCATTTGACGCGCAAGTATTCCTTACCGTCCTTGGTTTCCTTCTCAGTGGTGAAAGAGCACGGGCGATCCGCGAAGTCAATCTTGCCATCTTGCAGGGCATTGAGGTCGCCATTGAAGTTGAATACTTCATTGAGAACCTTGATTGTCCTGGGCATGGCCTTATCTGAGAGCCAGCCAACCCATTCAGTGCATTTTCCTTCTTCACTCACGTCGTCAGTTACCTTGAGGCCAATCTTAAGTCCCCAGGTGCCTGAGTTGGCTTGAAAGAACCAGCCGCCATCAGGCTTGAATGCAACGCCGTCAAAGCGGCCTGCTGTTTTGAGATATTCTGTCTTGTTCATGGTTTGTTGTGTTTTGCTGCCATCTGCTGTGCTGCTTTCAAGGTTTCCCCATAGCCAATGAGCTTGGAGACTTTGATGAGATTCTTGCCCGCCCGGTGGGAGGTCAACCTACCACCGTCATATACCGGAACGCTCTCAGCGCGGGCCGATGATTGCGTGATGATGAATCGGAGGAAGGGATTCAAGGCCCAAGGTTGTTCGATGGTGGTTTCCATTTAGTTCGCCACTTTCTTCTTGAGTCCTTCGATGAGCTTGTCGCCCTGCTCAACGGTCAGTTCCTCCACCTTCTCAACGCCGCACTTGGTGAAATACTTCTCCATGCTTTCAGGTTCCACCTTCACCACGGTCAGGAGTTTGGTGATGACGTTGAGCCGGTCTTGGTCAATGAGGGTGATGATCTTCGATTCGCCTTCGATGAAGTCTTTTCCGTAGCGAGTGGCAAACTCGGCATATTCAAGAGGGAAGGCTTCACCTTCAGGGAATCCAAGCAACCGGCTCTTACGGGTAATCATCACCCGCCCGCCAGAGGTCTTCACCACGCGCCCGGCGTAGTCCAGTTCATAGATGAGCTTGTCCCAAGTGTCGGGGGCTTTCCCGATCTCAGTCCTGTCACCCTTGGCGTTCAGTCCCCACTCTGCCGTTTCGTGGGCCACAAACCAGACGTTCATGTCCAGTCGCATAATCCAGTTCACCAGACGACGCATAGCGGCCACGGCGGGCTTCTTGGAGGCACCAAAGGCATCCTTGTCCCCAAGCCGCTCCTGCTCGTTGCTGATAGCGGTCTGATAAATCTTGGTGATGGAGTCAATGATGAGGGTCTTGTAGGTGTGTTTCTCTGTGGCAAGAGCCTGAATCTGCTCAATGAGGAAGTTGAAATCGAGCGTGCCGTCTTCTGGTCCGAGATACGCACCGCCCGCCTCCTTGAGCCGTGCTTGGTAGTGCCGAAGGTCCGCCCCACCTTCCGTGTCGAAGTAGTAAGGGGTTGGGAACGATAGGGTGAACCAAGTTTTGCCGACACCAGATGCGCCATAGATAACGCCCTTGGTCTTGCCCGGCTTGGTTTCTTCCGGTGGTTTTGCTTTGAGTTTTGTCATTTCATCAACTGGTTTAGTTTTGTATTTAGTCGCCGTAGCCGTCGCCGTTGCCGTTGCCGTTGCCGTAGCCGTAGCCGTTGCCGTTGCCGTCGCCGTAGCCGTAGCCGTTGCCGCTGCCGTCGCCGTCGCCGTAGCCGTAGCCGTCGCCGTCGCCGTAGCCGTTGCCGTAGCCGTTGCCGCTGCCGTCGCCGTCGCCGTAGCCGTCGCCGTCGCCGTAGCCGTTGCCGTAGCCGTTGCCGTAGCCGTAGCCGTTGCCGTAGCCGATTACCGACTGCGCCTCTTCTTTAAGCAACATAGGATTCCCATTTCTTTGCATCGCAATCCAGCGACGCGACTTCCGCTAGAGGGTGGAATCGGACAACGCCAGCCTTGTCCAATTTTGTATCCTTTGTTGGGCCTGACTCCGCAAGCTCTCCAAGCCCTTTCGTGGTTCCCCACAGGCGAATTACACTGGCGTTGTCCAACCTGCTTTCAGATGGTCCGCACTGGATATAGTTCCCAACGCAGACCCAGCCGCGTTGAAGGATCACAATCCGAACCCCGCAGTTCACTGGTGTTTGTCGTGTGGTATTGCCACCAAGCAACGCTTGCAACTGCTTAACTTCTCCGATGGTTAGTTTGTCAATGTCGATCATGGTTTGTTTAGTATGGTGTTTAGTTTTGCTGCGGCCCGCTGTGTCGTAACTGGACAACGGGAAATATCAAAGCCCCTGCGCTTGAATCCTGTGAATCCAAGGTTCCATGCGGCATAGAGGTCAACGCATGAGGGGTTGATGCCAACCTTGACCAACCGGGCATGAAGATTGGTCAGGTGACTGAAAGCGAAGGCACGCGCATGGATGCCGTGGCTACCCGTCTCGAACGGAAGTCTGGCATCCACAGCGCGTGACTTGTTCACGTCTCGCCACACAGCGAGTTGAATCTGGTATGCACCTCTGGACTTCCCTTTGTCCCCAATGGCTGACGGGTTGTTATTGGATTCCACAAGGGCTAAAGCATCAAGGTAGCGGTCCCATGAAGCATGGGCGCAACTGACAAAGGACAGCATCACAATGGCTGCACCAATCACCAAGGAAGCAGCCCCAAGGGTGGGCTTGGTGACATCACCCCAGCCCATAGCCTTTGCTGGCTCACATAGCGGGCTGCACATGCCATGAGAAATCTTAGTGGCACTCCGGTCTGAATGCGGAAGCTCGGCTTGGCAGAAGGAGCAGATGCAACGGAATCCAACTTTGATGGTGTCCATATAATCGTCTATCTCTTGGAGTTGGGCTTTGGTGAGCATTAGTGTTTGATGGCTGTGGTTAGCACCCACGCCATACAGAGCATAAACACCGAGATCGCAACCGCGTCAGGCCATTGTGTTGTTTCAGCGAGAATCATTACGCCGCTCATTAAAGTCTATTTCACATTAGCTGTCACGAAATGATTTTTGAAATCGACGCAAGTCCTTAGTGGGTAGGTAAATTTAACTACAAAAAAGGCGCAAGCTGTGAAGCCTGCGCCTTGATTTGGTGAAAGATTTCCTAGAACGAGATGTTGAGAAGCCCGCGAATCACCGAGTATTTCGGAGCATCTGAGAACGAGGCGTTGATGGTGTAGTCGCTCGCAAGGCTAATGGATTGCGACAGGTTGAGTTGAGCACCAAGCCCAACGCCCATAGCCCAGCCTTGAGCCTGCCAATCCCTTGTCGCCCCGCCTTTGCCATAGAGCACAAAGGATTCATTGGCGAAGCGAGCAAAGTTAGCCTTGGCATAGACTTCCGTTTCGTCCACTACACCGCTACGCCAGCCATCGGTTTCAAAGCCGTAGTTGGCAACGTGGATGGACACGAAATCATTGACACCGAAGCCAATGTCAATGCCCGCCCCAAGGGTGTGATTGCCCGTGAATTCAGAGCCTTTAAGCACTGCGACCGGAGCAACCGTGATCGAGTCAACGAAGCGTGCGGACGTGGAGGCGTCTTGTGCGTGGGTGTAAACTCGCGCGATTGCAAGAGCCACGGCGATTAGGAGGATTGTGCGGATGAGTTTCATTTTGGTTGATGTGTTTATTTCTTTGTTGCCTGACCGAAATACATTCCAAGGACCATCATAAACGCTGAGTAGATGGGCTCTGGAATCACGATGTTGGTGGATGTGTAGCCCAACGCAGCCATTGTCATGTTAGCCGTCCAGTTGAGCGTCACTGACAGGGTGATGATGATGGCCAGCCATGCACGGACAGAGATGTTGTTTACCGTGCTGGTGGAATCGGCGTTGCCGGGCTGAATGGTGTCGTCGCTCATAATCAGTTCCCGCCCTTGATCCACGAAATGAACTTGCTGCCAGCCGCGCTGGCGAGGAAGCACACAACCGTCACCATCCCAAGTAGTTTGGCTTTGAAAGCGTTGATCTCATCCTTGTGCTTCTCAAGGAATTCAACCCGGCGATGCAGTCCGCCCTGTCCTTCCGCGCCAAAGAGCGTCGTATGGATAGCCCCTACCTTGTCTGCAACCACGTCCAATTTACGTTCCTGTTCCGGTGTCATGTTTCGTCGTTTAGTTCACTGCCGCAAGCTCGCGGCGCAAGTTCAGTTGCACAATCGTTTCCTCGCGTGTCTGCGGGTCGTTCAGCAGGCTTTGAATCGTCCGCTCCCGAATCCACGGCGTCAGCGGCGCACGAATCAACACCCACACCCGCTGCCGTGGCGTTATAGGCTTCGGTTTGTTTTTCGCCCGCCACGCAACCGGGTTGAAGCGTTTGCTCATTTCAGCTTCACCAGTTCGATGGGGTCGCCGATTTCCAGTGCGCTGCGAAACAGCCGCCCCGCCCCTGGTTCCATGATGATGTTGTTGGTGTAGCGCCGCACCTCCACCCACGGGCCGTCCGGCAGGCGCGTCTGGATGCTCGTCGTCACAGGAACCACCTGCAACGGGCCAGCGGGCGCGGGCTTGGGCTGGATCGGCTGCTCATAGACATTGCTAGGGTCGCTCTCAATCCCGTCGATGTTCACCGCCCGCACTAGGAACCAGTTCGTCGAACCCGCCTGCACCGTCACCGTGTAGTTCGTCCCCGGCGTCGCATAGTTCGTGTGATACGTCAGGTCGTTGGTGGAGTGGTAGAGCCGGTAGGTCACGCCCGCTGTGGGGCTGGGTGCCCATTGCAGCCGCTTTGTGGTCGTTGCGGTGACGGTAGGTGGGGGTGGCGTGGCGTGCAGGTTGAAGTTCAGCCCGCAGGCAACGATGAGAATGGCGAGGAGGGTTTTCATCAATACGCCTCCACCTGCCGGACGCTGGCCTTAAACCTCACGCTGACGGCATCGGCTGCTGCCGGGCCGGTGTTCTGCACCCAAATCCAAAACGTATCATTGCTGGCCCAGCCTTGGACAAAGATGTTCGTGCCGAGGCGGTAGAACTGGTCCGGGGTCATCACAAAGCCGAAATCGTTCGTGCGGCTGCCGACCGCAGGAAAGTTCGTCCGAAAACTTCCTCCCGCCGCGATGCTTGGAAAATCGTTCGTGAAGTTGAACACGCGGGGCGGGCCTTCCACCATCAGGTTGTCGCCGGACTGATTTCTGATTTTCGTCGGCGCGACGATTTCGTTTCCGAAGAGGTATTGGGGCAGAAGGTTCCCGAGCTGGTCCTCGATGCCGTAGGTGCTGGCCTGAATGTAATTGTTGCGGATGAAATTATTCGAGGCGGTCAGCCCGCCGAATGTGGCAATCAAGATGCCCGTGCCAAGCCCTGGAAGGGTGATGCTATTATTCTCCACAACGGACGACTTCGCCCCATAGAGATACATTCCGTAGGTCTCTGGTTCAGTGATGATGTTCCCGCTGGCGACGACGTTGGTGGTGCCGTGGAGATAGACGCCAATCGCCACACCTCCGGCCACGGTGTTGGTGATATGCTTGATGGTGTTGTTCTTCACCTCGCCATGAGTCAGGCCGTAGCAATACACGCCCGCGCCCCAGTGGCCACGGATGGAATTGTTGTTCGCCACAAGCCCGGCGGACTGTCGCCAGTCAATCGCCGCGAGATTATCAACAGCCGTGTAGTTGGAGCCGTGATAGGTCCATCCGACCTCGTTCACGAAGGTGTTCCCGGTGATGATGGCATTGACGGCGTTCGTGTTTCCGGCTGTCAACGCCCCGGCCACGGCCATGTTCTTGATGAAGCTGTCGCGAAGCGTCGCGTTGTAGAATCGCCCGTCACTGCCCGTCTCCATCTCGTTGTAAGGCTCCCATGCACGAAGGCAGTTCTCAATCCGGAGACGCTCGCACGTCCAGGCCGTCGTCTCCAGCGCGGTGCCGTCCCAACTGGCGTTCCCTGATGTCAGCCTCCATCCGCCTATGTCGTAGAAGCTGCAATCGCGCACGTAAACCCGCGTCGAGAAAATCGTCGCGTAAGGATAACCGGAATGGTTCGACGCGAAATCAATGAGGCCGTGATCCCATGAGCCGTCGAAGGTGCAGTTTTCAAAAACGACATTGTCGCACGCGGCGAGGTTCACGATGGCCCCGAGATAATCACCGTTGTTGGTGTTCCCGTCGTAGTGGGGCAGCAACGAAATGTCGTGGTTCGTGTAGCCAAGGAAGGTGATCCCGTAGAAATAGAGGTTCGTGCATTGAAGGAACAGCGCGAGGTCGCCAAAGGATGCGCGCGTGCTCCAAATCGTCTGGCCCGGAACACCGATGAACGATACAGTGGTCAGGTTCGAACGGAGGATTCCAGTGAACGGCGTCGAGCGGTTCAGGTTCGACATGAGCAGCGAGCCGGGAACGGCGTAGGTGCCCCTGCCCAACTGGTAAACATTGGACGATGCGAAATTGTAGGCCGCCAGGTCTGCCCCCGCCGGAACCGTGACGCTTCCCGGCGCGCCTCCGCCGCCGCTACCCTCCAAGAACGCAGCCCCGCGCACATGCGCGGCCAGCAGGACAAAAACGAAACAAAGGAGACTATTTAACTTGGTCATAGAGAATTGTGAGTCCGTCATTAGCCACCGAGACATCAAACCAGATGTTGCTCAGGACAAAGTTTGCCCGGCCTTCATCCAGCCGAAGATTAACGATCTGGCCGCTCGCCACCGCAATCGGCTGCAAGGCGTCGGTAGAGATGCCGTAGCCCACATACACCGTGCCTGCGTTGGCGGTCTGTGGAGCGGAGTTGCCGATGAGCGTAACCGCTGTGGCGACGACCGCAGAGTTGGTCAGTTGCTTTGGAACAGTGGTGGAAGAGTTGAGCATGGTGAACTGCCCCATGACAGAGATAACGGCCCCAACTGTAACGATAACGGAAGCAAGTAAAACGAACGCGATGACTTTCATTTTCATGGTGTGACTTATCCTTTAATGTTAAAGGTTTGGCAAGTGCCTAGTTGAAGATACCTTGGACTCGGAGCGGGTCTTTGGCAACCGATTCCTCGGGGGTTGGGACAAGCGGGATGTAATCCTGATAGCCCAAGCGTCTCATCTCGGCAGCGCGCCGGGCATGGACACCTGGATTCAAAGCCTCCTGCATCTGGAAGAAGATGAGATGGTCAAGGGTGGGCTTGATGAGCGGGAGGTTGATGATTGGAGAGTTGGCTTGGATGAAGTTGAGGGCTTTGTAGCCGTAGTTGTCCCCGTTCACAAGGTCACTCTTGAAGGCTAGGAGGTTTGGGAGTTGGCCAAGGATCGGTCCTGCCGCTGTCTCAAGTGGATTCTGGTAACGCTTGTCATACTCGCCAAACAGGAAGTCGCCATAGATGCCAAGCCCGCCCCCGCGTTGAGCGGCAGCGAGCAAGACCTTGCCGTTGATGCTGCCATCCTCATCAATGATGGCTTTCGGAGTCTTGCCGGAAAGAATGTCGTTAATCCAAATCACGACCATGCCTGCCACGATGGACTTCGCTACAAGCTCAGACGCCTTCATCATGGCGGATGCAGGATTGTTCCGCACGTAGTCACCGAAGTTGGTTGCGCCAGTGCGAGTGTATTCCCGGTTGAGATGGCGATCTAGCTGGGTCAATGGATAGCTCTTGAACATCAGCAACATTTCCCACGCCTCACGCGCCATTGTGCCGCGTCCACCACTGACGAGGTTACGAATGGACCTAACCCGTAGTGTTGGGTCATTGTTCGCATCGGAGATGATGGCGTTGAACATGCCCCTAACATTCATTTCCATGTTCGCCTTGACGCGCCTACGGGCCGAGGGTGTGTCGTTCTCATCACGGGATTTGAGAATCGCTTTCCAATCGGATTCAGAGATGTCAGAGATGCGATCCGGCGTGACCCAAGCCCGGTTGTCAGGTGCTCCGATTTGCTCTCCTGTGGTTACGGTCTTACGCCAAGCATTCCATTCCGTTTCATTGATGCCGTGGAGTTTGAAGTCGCGTTGAATCTCGGGACGCAATGCACCAAATTCCTGCCCAGCTTCCTCGCCAAGCATTTGCGACAAGGCCCACGCAGGGGCGCGATGGTGGGTATCTGTAATGGCGGTAAAGCCGGTGTATTTGAATTGCAGTTCGGTCAGGTTGTTTACCTTGCCAAGCAGTTGAGAACCTAACGCTAGACGCCTGTCCTTGTGGGTTAGTGATGTCTCCTGAATCCAAGCCTGAGTCACCGCGTCAACATCACGCAAAGCCCTGCCTCCCGTCTTTTGATCACGGAGCTTCATCGCCTCCAACTGCATCCTCATGGATTCCAAGCCAGTCAAGCCGTGGAATCGCATGGCGGTTTGCATGGCCATCTTGTCACCAAACGCAGCCACGACAAAGCGCGTGCCTTTGGAGAGCAAGGTGAAGGACTTGGCGAAGTCAGTGAGCCGGGCAATCGTGGGGTTGGTTGGAGAATCAGCCTTGCCGCTCAAGCTCTCCCACATGCGGTCAAGGGTCTTGGCTTTAAGTCCGGCAATTACCTTGTCGGAATCCTCCAACTGTGCGGCATCGCCTTCCAGATTCGCCCTAGCTGCTTTCAAGACCCGCTCAGGGTCAGGGCCAAGGTTCTTCATTATCGCGATAGCCCGCGAAGCCTGACGAATCCTTGCCACGGTCGCATCGAATGGATCGGCGTGACCCCACAGTTGCATGTAGGCAAACTCAGACTCTGCATCAGCAAACCAAAGCTTGCGCTCTTGACTCAGCTTGTCCGCGAGCGAGGAAGACCCACCACCCTCTGACCAATCAATCTCATCGGGACGATTGAAGACACGGGTGTAGATGGACTTGTGGAATTCTCTCAGCCACTTCTCGCGGTCCTGTCCTCCAAGGTCCATACGCTCCCAATCAATCTTGATACCAGCCTCATCTAGTGAAGCCCGCCACATCTTGTAATTGCGCCCCTGCTCGGTCCTGCCTCCAAACTGACGGGACTCGGCAGCTAGTAGTTTCTCCTTGAGATGGGTCTGTGGAACGCTGTAACCCTCGGCTTCCTTTACTGCCCCGCCACGCATGTTCACATCGGCAATCAGTTCGCGATTGTGCTTATACCAGATGTCTGCCCACGCCTTTGCGTCGGCATTGCCGCTCACACCGCCCGGCTCGGCCTTCTCCTTCATGGAGAGATTGCGAAGCTCCTTGATGGCCGCAAGGCTGAACTCAGCATCCCGCTTATGGAAGATGTGCGACAATCCAGCCGCTTCCATCTCGGCGAAATAGCTTACTTCCTTGAGTGTCTTGAACCCAATGAACTCGTTGTAAGCCTTGTTGAGAAATTGCTCCACCCCAAAGCCGAATCCATTGGCCTGAGCGTATGCCCTCAACTCCCTAGTGGCCTGCACATTGCGCAGGGCATTGCGCTTCTTGCGGAGCACTTCAAACTTATCACTGGCAATCATCTCATCCGAAATCTCACGGATGGCATCGGTCTCCTTGATGAACTTCTGGTTGGCGCGGTTCTTTGCCCGTTCGCGGATGTCGCTCAGGAGCAACTTCGCTTGATCGTCGGTGATGGAATCCTGGAAAGCCGCCATCTTGACGGCCTTGACGCAATCTTTAGCGGTGACGTTTGCCATTAGAGTCCGTTCGCAACAATGCACTCAGCAGCCGCTTTAATGGCTGCTTCTTTGGGTTTGGCTTCCATCTCTTTCAGGAACTCCGCTTCATGGGGATTCAATTCCCTGGTGGCTTCGGACTTGGCCCCTGACAGGGATTGCATCTGAGAATCTACCTCGTCCGCCAGCTTCTTCACCGCCCCGGCATCGCCCAGCTTCTTTGCGCTCTTGAGCAAGGCGGCATGGTCCGCTTCATTCCAGAAGCGAGAGGGCTTGCCAAGGTCTATCTTGGCGAGGCAGTTAGCTAGTGATGCCATAGTTATTTCACGTTAAGCCAGCAGTTCAGGATTGTCACCAATTCAAGTGCGTCCTTGTCGTCGTCCCAAGGGGCGGTTGTGGCACTGATAATCATCCCACCCCCACCACCACCGCTAGGAGCAGCAGGCGGGGTGACGCTTGGCGGGGCCGGGGTGGAGATGTCCTCCACCTGCCCGCTAACCGTCGCCTCGCCTGCCGCATTGAAGACAGACCCAAAGACAGACCCGCTAATCCCACTGACCGAAGCCACCCCATTGGACTCTGCCACTGCCCCAACAAGGTAGCTGGACACCCCATCGGTGGAGGCCGCTCCGTCCGACTGGTAAACACCCGCTACAATCGACGCAGACGTGCCTGAGACGGTCGCTGCGCCATCGGACGAGTAAACCCCGGCGAAGATGGTTGCGCCTACCGCTAGAGCCGTGGCAGACCCGTTGGACGCGAAGTCAGCTTCGACAATCGTTGGCCCGCCCCCGGATGGGGTTTCAAGATTGATCGGCGGATTCGGATCATGCGCCGTGAGCGTTGGCCCCCATTGCAATGCGGTCGCCCGGCGAAACAGGCTTCCGATTGTGCGCCAGCTAATCATCCGGCAACAGTGGTCACGCCGATGTTGTAGGTGGTGGCGGTGGTCGCGGGCTTCATCACCTCAAGGAAGGCGAGCGCGGCGTCGTCGAACACGCGCACGAGATTGAACGCCGTGTTAATGTAGTCCGCCTGGCACACGAGGTTGATGATCGGGCATGGTATCCAGCACAGGGGATGGCCGATGACAAAGTTGATCACACCGGTCGCCACGGATGCCGAGCATTGCATCTGGGTCAGCCCCTTGATGCCCACGTCGCCCGTCTCCAGCGGCGCGAACCATTGCTGAACTGGATGATCGAGCCGACGCACGATGGCGGAGGCGTTCCCGGTCAATGACGGCAATGTGCTCGCGGCGTTCGCTTGATCCAGGTAGGTGCAGACGGTCCAGTTGTGCGCCGTGGCCGCGAGCGCGGTGCCGCCGACTTCGACAAAGAGGAAGTTGCCCCCAATGTAGTCCGCGTCCGTGGCGGTCGTGCTCTGGTATCGGGCCGGGACTCCGGTGACGGCTTCGGTGGCGGTGCTTGCCATCGTCTTGTTGACGGCGAACAGGCGGTCGTAGCAGAGGAGCGATTGCCCGGCGACGCTGGCTGTGGCCCATGCGCTGACGATGTGCCGGGTGTCCGGTGAGACGTTATCAAACGCAACGGCCCCGGTGGTGGCGTCCGTGTAGGCTGTGCCTCCCGGCGCGGCGGCGGCGTTGGCCCCGGCGGCTGGTTGCGCGCCCAGTCCCCACAATGAGTTAGTGACACCAACAACGCCCGCGCTTCCGGTCTTGTTGTAAAACCATTCACGGCGCTTGCCGTTGGTGGTGGCTTCGGTGATGAGGTCGGAGAGCGAGGCGAACCCGGCGTTGAGTTGCCCCTGTTGTTTGCGCGAGAAGTTTCGGACGATGCGGTTGAGGCGCATTGCGGCCCAATCAATGCCGTTGAGGAACTGCCCGCTGGCGAGCGGTCCTCGAAAGTCTCCACCTGGATGCACCCATACTTTGCCGGGCGTGCCGCCGAGTGCGATGGGTGGGCCATACCAGTCCGCCATCGACTTGGAGAGGTTCGCCACGGTGTCCGCGCCGAGCCAGCGTTCCAGCCGTGCGCCGTGCGTCGAACGCTCCTTGGTGATGGTGAACATTTTAGTCTTCGGTAATGGTTGAGGTTGTCTTGAGGCGCGGAATCACACCAACGGCCACGGTGATGTTTGGGGTCACAGTGCCTTTGTAGAGCACATAACCCGACCCTGTTGAGTCCGTGCCGATGGAGAAATGAGTGATGGCCGCTCCGGGAGATGCAGTGCATTCCCCAAAGTCGATGTTGGCAGCAGGGCTAACGCTGTTGCCAGTGATGGTGAAGCCTGCCCCACTTCGCGCCACCGCAACGCGGGCATAGCCGGTATAAGCCGTCTCGCTGATGTCTTGGCTTGCTGCCTCACCGGGGTCGCCCGTGTGCAGACCGACATAGAATGAGCCCGCCACAGTGCTTCCACGCAAACCAGTTGCATCACCAATGGACCCAATGTTGGAGTTGTTGAAAATGTGGAGCAACAAGTCTTGCTCAAATACGTTTGATTTGCTCATCGGTAATGCGGGGTGGCGGTAATCTCGCGGATTTTATCAGACCCATCCCGGCTGGTGATGCTGAACACCCACTTAACGGGCTGCTTGGTTTCTGGGATGTTGACCGTGGTGGGGACATTCACATTCGGAGCCGCGCCTTGAGCTACCGTGACGACCGGGGCGGGTGTGGACCGGATGGCATCGCACAAGTCTTCAATCGCAGAGCAAACCGATGCCGATGCGTCTTCTTTGAATGTAAGCTTGTCGTTATCCATTGAGACAGTCCATTAACTGCTTGAGAATCTTCGCTCTTCCCTCCAAGGCTTTCAAGGCCGCTTTAGGCTTCATGGTGACAGTGCCGCTGACAACCTTGCCATCCTTCATCTGCTTCACCCGAACCTCAACGTCCTGCTCAACCAAAGGTTCCTGCCTGCCAAGGATGGAATCCTCAAGGTTCTTCACATCATCCTCCAGAGCCTTCATGTCTGCCGGGTCAGGCACATCTTTTTGCGTGAAGGTCTTAACGTCCTCATCGCTCATCACTTTCCCAAGGGCTTGCTGGGTCTTGATGGCTTCTTCCACCATGCGCTGCTCTACGGCTTTGGAATCGTATTGCTGGCGTTGATTGTAGATCGACTCTTCGATCCGCATCTGCATTTGCTCATCAATGAAGCTCTGCAATTCAAGAGCGCGGGCGCGAATGTCGGCATCCGTGACAAGCTCACCTTTAGCTTGAAGCTCCCGCAGGTGGGCGTCCATCTCATCTGGCGATAGTGTGTCAGCGCGTTGCTGGATAGACTTGTCCAGCGTTTCCATGCGGCTGATTAGTTCAGCCCGCTCAAGCTGCAATCTGTGCGTGTTCGCTGAAAGCGTGCGTTGAACCAACGGATCGGACTCCTTGGCTTGACGCTCAAGGGCTTCTTTCAGGACTCTCTCAAGCTGGAATAACTGCCCGCGCAATGCCTTGGCTTCACGCGCGGCCACAACCGACTTGCTTTCAATGTCAGACTGAAAGGTCATCCGATCCCCAATGTCATCCACGCCCCTGACCATTGGGTCATAACGCACATCAAACAACTGTGCGGCTTGCTGGAATAGGGTGGCGGACCTTTCGCCGCCATTGAACCTACGGAGTATTGCTCCTGCAATCTTGGCTTGCGTGGCATCGCTGGATGACCGCTCGGCAATCGTGAGCAGTTTCAGCAGGTCGTTCGCGTTTGACCTTCCGACATTCAAAGTGTCCAGCAATGCCTTAACCTCGGCGGACTCCTTACTGAACTTCACGCCAATGGACTCAGTAAGAGCCTTCCTTGCCTCAACCTCATTGAACAGGGAGGCGGCTTCAATCGCCTGACGATCAATCGAAATCACATTGCGCCCGTCAATCTCCTGACCGGCCATTGCCTGCGCTATGGCTGTCTTGGCGACGCGATTGCGGGTCTCAGGACTCAGGGCATCAAAGACTCTGCCGACGCCTCTAAACGCAACGTGGAGCGCACCGCCAGCCGCACCACCAACCGCCACATTGAGGGCCGCATCGCCAAACCCATAGATGCGTTGGTCGCGGAAGTTCTGAATGGCTACCGGAATCTCAGCAAAGGCATTGCCTGCCGCGCCGTTAATGATGGCTGTGGCGAGCGGGGCAAAGCGGGTGTATTGGGCAAGCTGTTCCGTGGTGTAGAGTCCACGGGCTAGAGACTGCCGGAACGCGCCTGCGCCCTTAGCGGCTAGTGCCTCTGCTCTGGTCGCCGAACCAACGAAAGGAATGAAGTTCGCCGCCAGATCAAGCGGGTGACTCATCGAACCCGGCAGCGCACCGAGAGCAAATGAACCCCAAGCCTTCCATCCAAAGTTACTATGGGAGGCAAGCTCGCGGACGTTGATGTCCTCAAGCTCCTGGAGCTTGCGACGGTTGCGGTGCATTGCCGTCTCATGGCGGATGGGCTTGTCGAACTTCAACCCGCTGTTGGGCAACCCGTCGAGGTCAGGAACTCCGAACATGGAGTTGGCCTTGTCGGGAGGGAGGTAAGGGGAGTTGTCCGTCAGTTCATCAAAGAGATCGCCCAGCCTACCGCCCATTGTTTGCCCGGCTGCTTCCCGATAGCGAAAGCCGCTCCATTCGCCTAATGGAATGTCCACCCGGCCAATTGGCATCCGGGTTGTCGGCTCTACAGGTGGAAAGGCAAAGAGACTCATCTAATCATGTCGATTGAAGACGGCGGCAAGTCTAAGTCAATGATGCGCCCGCGTGTGTCTCGGGTCTTAATCTTCCGGTCGCCCTCGTAGCTAATCGGCCAGTTCCGTTTCGTCTCATCGTCGTAGTGATAGAAGAAAGGGCGGTTGCGCTTGTCTCGAATCTGCACCGGGATTCCCGTATCGCTCATCACGTAGAGGAAAACCCCGTCTCCATTAGCGGAAGGAACCAGCATCTTCGCGGCGTTGATGACCTGACGTTTCTGCTCGTCGCCGTTCAGACCTTTGAAGATCGGCATGTTGTCATTGCTCACCTGAGAGACGTTCACGTTCGCCTCCATGATGGCGAGGTCACTGACAATCTTGGCAATATCAGCATCACCCCGATAGTCCTGCCCTGCCTCGCGATACTTCGGAATGGAAATCTTGTTGTCGTTGATGCGAGCAAATGCGAAGTGGCGGCCAAGCAAGGTGTCGGTGGCTTTCTTGACCCGCTCATTGAGCGAGCCACTCGTCAGGCTCAAGGCGTAGGTCAACACCCCGTTCTGAAACTCATCAACGGTCTTCTTGTTCTGCCCAAAGTCCCCTTCGTAGGACGTGCGGAATGCCTTCCATGTCTCATTAGAGAACAGGACGGATTCCATCTGCTTCAAGTCCTTGTCATTCGCCGTGCGGGTAAGTTCCTTGTTCTTCAACGCCGCAAGATACTGCGGAAGCTCAGGCGAGAACCGATTCAACCCGGCAAGCTGGTATTCACCGCCAAGCCCGGCCTTGGCAATGTCGCGCCACGCGATGCCTTGCACGTCCTGATACTTCTGACCGAACTCTTGGAATAGCTGTTGCGCGGCTTGGGGTGTGGCTGATTCCAAGTTCTCCTTGAACGCCTTCGCCTCCCGATTGCTCAATGCGCTGATTTGGTCGGAGCGCATCCCCATGTAGTAATCAAGCTCATCGGCTGGCGTGCCTTCTGGCGGGAAGCCTTGAAACTTCAACTGCATGGCCAGCGCGCCATCGGCGAAGGACTGTGCAAGCTCAGGGTCATCCACTGACTGCGCTGCCCCACGGCGATAAGCAGCCACGAAAGGATTGAGCCTCACGTATTCCGTTGGGTCATCCGTCAGGATACGCTCAGCCCGATTCTGGACAGAAATAGCCGCCTTCTCCTGAGCTTCGCCCGTAGTGCCAGCAACCTTTCGAGCTTCTTCCACGACTCGGTTGATGGCGTTGAGGTTCTTGCCTTCGGTTTGCTTGAAGACTGCATAGGTGGCATTGACGGCTTCGCGCTCTGAATCAAAAGCAATCTTCTTGGCCTTGGCAGTCTCAGCATCCTGAAACACCGCATTGAATTGCTCTTGAGGAATGGAGGGCATCGGGGCAATACCCCGACCAGCATCCGCCTTGGAGTCCTCAATGAACTTGGCAAGCTGCACTTGGGCAACTGCGGTGTTTGCCTTCATGCTGTTCTCCACCTGATTCAGCATCGAAGCCCTGAATGACTCGTCAATGGGATAGGTGTCGAGCAGTTGCTTGGCGTAGGCCGGGTCAACCTCAGCTACTCCGAGAATCGCAGACTTGACCGCCTTGTCCGACAGGGCATTGGAGAACTTGTCGGCCTTGCCACCAAACGCCGTGACCGATGAGGCAATGATGGTGTTTAGGTCATGGTCAAGCAACTCACGGGCAAGCTTTGGGTCTGACTGGTAGCGACTGCGAAACGCTGCCGTGGCTGCTTCGGTGGCGTTTACAGATGTCGTCTCAAATTCCGCCAGTCGGTTCGATTCTCCGACTTGCAAGGCCGATCCAAGTTCGCGGGCTTGTGTCGCCTGCGCCCGTTGCGAGAAGTCTTTCGCTGCCGTGGTGGACTTGATGCCCTTGCCCACCTTGGAGATAAGGTCAGTGGTGAAGTCTTGATAGGCTTCTCCAAAGTCGGTGCGATGCTTGTTTTCAAACTGCCACTTCGTTGACGCGATGGTGAACTCGGTATTGGCTTTCGTTGCCTCTTCGATGTCGCGCTCTTTCTGGCGTTGCTGCTGGACGAACTCCACTGAGTCACCCAACTGCGCAATGCCGCCAGACACAGAGCGCAGCGCAGCGTAAGGAGCAGCCACCGAAGACGCATCAGGCGCAGCCGATACCGGGCCTTTGTAGATACGACCGGACGCAGTGAATTTTTCAAGGGGTCTAGCCATTATGTTTTCTTGAACGATGGGGCTTTCTTCTCTGGCATCTTGGAATAGGCAGTTCCAACCCCACCAATGAGTGTGCCTGCCCCACTCACATACCCAGCCCGCTTCGCCGCCTTGCCTTCCATGCGGGCAATCTTTCCACGGGACCGATGGTAGCCAGCCTCAGACGCGCCAGAGTAAAGCACGCTCAAGGCTTCAAGCTCGCCTTGAATGGCAGAGTCATAGATCGTGTCATTGGCAGAACCATCAATCAGCACGCCACTCTTGGCGGTAGATGCCCGTTGCGTTCCCATACGAAGGAGGTTCTCGCGGCGAACCTGCGCAGCTTCAAGAGAGGCAGAGGCTTGAGTAGCAGAAGCCTGTTGATTCGCGGCTTTCTGCTGGGCGTTTGAAGCGTCCTCGGCGGCTTCGCCCTGCGCGACGGCGGCATACGTTCCAATGCCAGCAGAGGCAAGGGAGGCAATGGCCACTATGGCCGGAATAGCTTGAGGCATAAGTTATTTGTCCTCCTTCAGATAAATCATTTCGTAAGGCTCGAATCCACAGTGCTTTAGAACAGAAGCATTGTGTGGAAGGTTGGAGTCCAGCAAGAGCGCAACCCGCGTCTCGGACACGCCTTGCACGTAATCAAGGAATTGCTTCAAGACCAAGCCGGAAGCCAAGCCTTGAGGTTCATCAATCACATACCAGAACATCGTTGAGACACAGCGCAGCCCGTTCATGCCAGGATGAGAGACATAACCTATTGCCTCCATGAGCTTTCCATCAGACTCCCGCATTAGGATGTCCCCAATGCGAGCCTCGAAAGCCTTCACCCAAAACTCCGTGAATGCACGGGTAGAGAATTCGCCCTTGGTGTTCTTCTGGTGGTAGTAAGCTTCGGCCAAGTCGCCGCATCTCACTACGTCCTCGATTGTTGCGTGGCGAATCATTCGTTGGTTTCCAATTTAGCCACGACAAACAAAATGTTCAACGGATAAGGATCGGCTTGTCGGATGTAGTATTTCGATTCTTTATCGTAACCGTGCTTTGGAATGAGCCGTTCCGTGCCGGTAAACCAGCTAAAGGAACCACTATAAAGGGTCTTGTCCGTGAGGGTTGATGTGTTCGGGCCGAAGCTCACATTGGATGTGGACAGGAATCGCACATCCAAAGAAGTGAGCCGCTTGGTCTGACCTTGGGATGTCCCGAAGTTGCTTCCGCCTTCCGGTGGGAGCGAGCCAAGGTCTGCATTGCCATTGGGGCCAACCACGATCTCGTCGTAGGTGTTGGCCGAAAGGGTAATCTCGCCACTGGAATTGACTGTGTAAGTGGTTCCAACCTTCACGCCGTCACCAGTGATTGTGACCGTCTTTCCAATAAGCCAGTTGAGTCCCGTAATGGTCGTGCCAGTGAAGTAAGGATCGCCCGATGGAATGACAATGTGACTATCCTGAAAGGTCATACCAGTGCGCGTGGTTGAGGAACTAGGATAGTAGTCCGACTCCATCACTTCAACCGTTCGGTAGTCAGCCCCATTGATGGAGCGATTGCAAATCATCCAAAGCTCATCCTCAGTGCCATCCGCAGATGGGATTGTCGTGACCCATTCCACAGTTGCGCCTTCAATGGTGTGATGGTGCCATGCTACAACCTCCTGCTTCTTGTTGAAGGTCATTGCACTGAGGGTGCCGTCTGCACAGACAATCCAATAGATCGAATGGGGCTTCTGCTGGAAGGCAGCGCATACCGCGCCGCCATGCTCTCTCAGGATGTGCTCGCCAATCACGGTAAGCTCATCCGAATCCATTGAGTCCAGTTCGTATGAGTAGAAAAGTTCCTGAACTTTCCATGTGGAACGGTCCACAAACATGATGGATGAACCAGTCTTGGCAGGAGCAACCCGCGATAGACTGCCGTGGGTCGTGTTCTCCTTCGCCGTGATGGAGCTTGGGGTGATTGGGTCGTTTTGTCCGCTCGCTGCATACACCCTCCATTCCCCGCCCGATGTCCCAACCCCAAGACTGCTGCCACTGACCAGCCAGCGAATCGGATTCGCCTTGGCAGAGGCCAGCGTGTAGGTGATGGCGTTATCGTCAAGGACCGTTGAGTCCAACTCCGTAGGCATGAAGTTCTCAAAGTCCGCACTGACACTCATCCAAAAGGTTTGCGGTTCGGTCGTAGTGGCAGCGAAGGCCAGCCGTTGCTCATGGAACACGACATGCGCGGGGAAGCCCGCGGTGTCAGACCAAGCCCCAAGCCGCCAGTCATAGGTGATGCCGGTGGTGGGGTTGTTGGAAAGCGATCCGGTTGCCGGGTCAATCGAGTCCTGATTACCGGCAATCTTGGAGGCGTCAGTCGTGTCTCTAGGCAGAGACGTGTAGAGCGTGACGGTTACGACTGAGGTTGATGTGTAGGCCGTGATCTTTCCCCAAGCCCAACGCCCGGCCCAACCCAGCCGAATAGACCTGCCGATGTCCGTGGCTGCAAACGCGGCGAATGCGGCCCCGTCCTTCTTTGCGGTGATGGTGGCGGTTCTGGACCTAGACGCTACCACAAACTTGCCCGTGGCATTGTTGCTCGCCATTGCCACGGAAGCGGAGTGGCTGGACTTGTTCGATGTTCCACCAGAACCGTTTTGCAGTGCGGTAATTTGCACCCAATGCGCCCGCGCTGTGCGAGAGTCATCTTTGATGCGGACGTATTTCCCAACGTCTGCGGATGCGAACGTGTTGCTGTATTGACTGGTAATAGTCCCAGCCCCAACCCCGTGCGTCGGAGAACCAACACCAACACCCTTCGCGTTGCTGCTAGAAAGCTCGTTGTTCGGATCAACTTTACCCCAGTAAACCGCGCCGTTGTTGGAGTAATAGCCAGCCTTGGAGAACTTCCCGTTTGCGCCAGCGGCTTTATACACAACCCCCGTGGACACGTCGCTTCCAGGTCGGTAATTGCTTTTCAGTGTGGTTGTCTCGTCCAAGAAGGACATGATGTTGTCCACCACTGCGACCGTTGCGGTCGTTGCACTTGGAGCAGTGTTCGCAAGCAGGCCAAGCATCCACTGGTCCCCTTCCTTCCACTCGATATATTTGCCGGAATCATCACTGAACCCATCTGCCGGGGTTGTGTCTGTGGCAGTGAACGCCGCCGACGCCTTCACGGTCGCCGTGTGCGCGTAACTGCTTATCTCAAAGTAAACATTGGGATAGACCGTTCCGTCTGCGGGCGTCGTCTCGTTGAGGGTTGGAGACAGGTCGTTAAATGGAAGGTAAGGGCCATCGTTGAATGCCACCTCCGCAAACAGCCAGTCATTCCGATCCCCATCAACATCCGTGCGAACCAGCTTCATTGGCGGGTAGAGCGGATGCGTGATGTAGATCACATCGGCGGACTGCGCAAACTTCAAGTCCTTGAACGAAACCTCAGACACAGTGAGAATCTTCTTCACTGTCCCGGTTCCTGAACTGGTGGAAGTCGCATACCAAACGGATTCACTCAGTTGGAATTCAGTGGAAGTGAGACCGGAAGAATAGACCGTCCACTGTCCATCAATTCCGCGCCCAGCGTCCTGAATGATTACTGAATCACCCACAGCAAGACCATGAGGCTCATTGCAAGTAATGAGAACCCGACTGCCAACGCCAGCAGATGCAGCCGCCGTAATTGCCGTATGCTTCTTGCCGTAGCCATAGTTGGTTTCAATCTCCACCGGAATGACATAGATCGAACCCGTTGGCGAACCTGCATTGTCGTCAATGTTAGCTACAGTCCATTGGTGGGCATACTCAACGGATTTAGTGATGTGATGACGGGTTGAGAGCGCGGCATCATTACTTGTCCCAACCAGGAACTTGTCACCTGCAACCAATCCGGTCGTAGCTACGAAGCCGGATGCGCTAGTGCCGATGATGGTGTTGACCGACACTGTAAAGCTACGTGGAGTGGTGAGCGTGATAGTCGCCTGCCTTCCCCAACTACCAGATGCACCGGAAGTCCCGATGTAATCAGGGCCGGTCAACAGGTCGTAGGTATTTCCACTAATCCGTGTCGCCTCCCAAACCCCGTTCAGCACCACATCAATTCCCGTGCATCCGTAGAGAACCAGCGTTCCGGTGGTTGGGAAGATGGTGTCAGACGATGTGAGGGTAATCCTATACTTTGGGCTACCCGCGCCATTGGAGGCAATGGTTGTGATGGAGCCGGAAAGATTACTTAGTCCAGTAGCCAACAGAAACACCTTCGCGCCAGTGCGCAGAGTATGCGGAATAGACGTGGAAACCTGATAGATGTTGTTGGAGCCGGAATCGTAAGGGGAAATACAACTAACGTCGAACGTCGGCATGTCTCCAAAGTCATCGCCCGGAGAAGCGGGTGATGTGTTGATAGATTCTGCCGAAAGCTGCGCAAGCCCACCGTTATTGGTTGCAGTGAAGTTGTCCACCGCATACCCAACTTGATCAAAGATTGGTTCCTTATCCTTGAAGAACCGGATGTAACCCTTGCCAAACTCAAGCTGGTAAGCCTGCTCGTCACTAACCTCGAATGGGATGAGAACGGATTCGTTGGTTGGAACCCGCGTGGCCTGAACGAACTTCGTTCCACTCCTGCGAAAGAGCGGGCCTTGTGGACGCACAATCAGATTCTCAATCGTCTCTGCTCCATTGGCGTAGAGGTTGACATCCACCCTGCCGCGTGCAAGCGGGGAAATCTCACCCTTGGTCCAACTGGTTTGAATCGCGTTTTGCTTGCCCATATCAGAGGTTTGTCACATCCGCGCCAAAGCGAGCGCCCACCCATTCATTAGCCTCAATCTCGGCTGGTGGGTCTTCGGTGGCGTCAGAGAAGCGGGAGGAAGGCAGGATTCCCTTGCGTCCTTCTGTGCCATAGAGGTAGGCATGAAGCTCATTCTTCTTGGCGTCAGAAGCCGTGATGTGGTCGCAGAGATTGTAAGCGAGGTAATGCGCAAGGCACTGATAGAACATCGCATCCATCAGTGTGTAGTCACTCACATCGTAGATGTATTTGACGACTACCTCAGTTTCGTTGGTGGCAATGCCCCCTGCTTCAAGGGCGTAGTCCACGCTGCGCCCATTTCCGTCCGTAACGTCGAGAATCCGAATCAGGGAAGACGGCGGGGTCAGGAGATACTTCCATTGCGAGGCATTGGAACGCCAGCAGGTTGTTCCAAGGGCCGCAGCGTCGCCGACAATATCCGTGTAGAGCAGGTCCACCCTGAACTGCGTTACACCATCATCCGCCGTTACCTCAAGCGCACCATCCAGTCCGGTCACACCTCCACCACTGGTATAGAAAAACACGTAGTCACCCGCAGTGAGCAGGTGATCGGCGGCGCCGCTAACTGTTACCACGGTTGCGCTACCAGCAGGGGAAAGGGCACCAACGGTAAGCTCAACGAATTCCTTCCGCGCCCGCTTAATCGCAAAGTTCCAAGGATACATGCGGAGCAATGTCCGCTTGCAATCATCAATGTTGGCGTTGCAAGCCAGGCCTTCTGCGGAGGTGTCGGAGAGGGCGGTGAGGACGTGTCGGCTACCGAGCAGTCTCAACGCAAGGTTTGCACAGAGTAAGGAGCTTTGAGCCATAAGCGATTTGGTTTTAACCGAAAAGGGACCGCAGGCGAAAACCAGTAAAACACCTGCGGTCCCCGGAGTGAGGCGAGTGGGCGCGCCTCAAATACTTAGAACGGAGCGATCCACCAATTACTGCCGTTGTTGTTATGAACCCAAAACGCGCTGTTAGTGGCGCTAGTCCAAGTGGACAGCGCGGTCACATTGGTAGATGTGTTGTAGGTGGCACCAACGGTGTTGGTTAGCTTGATCGTCACGTTGCCGTTGGCAATCAGCTTGTAGGCTCGGCGCAGCGTGTTGGTGGGGTTGGGCAGAACCACAACCACATTAGTCAACGCACCGACACTCTTGAACGCCACGACGTTATTCGACGGCTGAAGCGTGTATTGCTCTTCCGCCCCTGGAAGATACAGCGTGAAGTTGAATCGCGGACCATCCAACACATGCTCAGTCACCCCCGAAATGACGCGGGTGTCAACGCGGCCACGGGAAAGCCCTTGAGCATTTGCAGAGATGACCACCATCACCATCACCATGCTAAGAATAATCTTCTTCATTTGGTCCTTTCGGAGATGGGGGCAGCAGGGTTGGACCTGCCGCCCCCGTGAGGGTTAGGAGTCGAGGGCGTAGATGATGTGACCACGGACAACTTCCGTAGTAACCGCACCCGTGCCGGTCGTCAGCGTCAGGTAGCATTCCTTCTGCGTCTCATACCCATAACCAAGGGCGGAAGTGATGCAGAAAGGCACCTGAGTTGCGCCCTGAGCGGCAGCGGCTTTGAACGCGGCGGTCGCATCCGCAACAGGCGTTCCGACAGTGACGGCAGAGCCATCAGTCTTCAAACCCGCAGCGGTGGCATCGTCGTAGTAGCCGTTGTTGTCCTTGCCAGCAATACCAACCGCGAGGGTGGCAGAGTTGGCAAGCGTGGCGGATGCAGCCAGCACACCGGAGATGATGCGCGCACCCTTAGGGAGCACCGCAACATTGACCGTCGTGCCACTCGCTTCCGCAGCGCACGTCCAGATGAACGGGGCCGTGATGAGTTTCGCGCGGCTCAAGTTGCCCGGAGCTGGTGTGTTGTTGACGCCAACTTGGGATTCAAGTGCGTCTGAATAAACTGTTCCAATAGCCATAGTATTAGTTCCTTTCGGTTAGATGGTTATGCCGTTTCGTCGCAATCAATCGAAACCACCTTCTCACGCCAGGTGCGAGTTGCACCGAACGTGCCTTGGGTCCAGACCTGCCACGTATAGTTCAGGTCAGGGCGTTGGTCGATCTTCGTGACGCGCTGGTCCGCCATGCCAACCACAATGCCCGACTTCGGGAAGCAGAGGCAGGTGCGGGTGTTGCTCGTCTTGGAGAGCAACTGAGTGCGAACGAACTTGAAACCCATGAAGGAATCAATCGCACCGCTCACCAGAGCTTTGACGGTGTTGTAGTCCGCGCTGGTCGTCTCCGTAGTGCGGAGCAGAGAATCAATCTGCAATTGAGTCACCACGCACACCAACGGTTCACCATCCATGACGGATTCCTGCACGCCGAACTTGCTCTTGGCCTGAATGAGTTTCTCAATCGTCAGGTTGGAGTTTGCTGGGGCGTTGCCGGGAGCAACCGCATTCACCGCAATACCGTAAGTAGTCGCGGAGTAGGTTTCAGCGGTGCCGCCAGTTTCACCAGTGTAGGTCGTTCCCGTGGCGGCAGCGATGACAACGGAATCAAACTTCTGCCCAAGGGCTTTGGCTTGAGTCTCCGCATAGGCATTGCGAGGATCGCGAAGGCCCATGCGAATCTTGTCTTCAGTGTCGAACGGAAGCGCATTGCGATAGTCTCGCATGGAGACCGCAATACGGGTGTGCTCCGCCTCTTCAAGAGCGGTAGGAGCATGACGGGTTGTTTTCTCGGCAAAACTGACGGTGCCAATGCGGTCATAGAAGTCAGTTTTGGAGTATTGTGGACGCACGGTCACATACGGCATCAGCCGCGAACCGTTCTGCTGGAACTTTACCTCAAAGTCGTTGTGATACGACTGGATAAAGGCTGTATCAATTGAGCTAGCCATAGATTCAAAAAGTTAATTCCCAAGCTGGGAAATCTTTGCAATCGGCTGGCTAATCCTTGCGGGGCCGCACCTACGAACACGCTCGTTGGGCGTTCGGTTTTACCCGAATCTAAGCAGGGCGTGAGCTAATCTGCTGTAAGCTAACTACTTTACCGTTAACGTAACGTCAAGCGGTTTGTGGAGGCGCGTCGGTTTTCGGAGGGCGCCCCGGCTTTTTCTTAGGCGGAACATCAATCACCGTGGTTTCAGCGGTGGAAGCCGTGGACTCAACGGGCTTTTGCTCCCATGCCTTGCAAGCCTCAATCTCCAAGGTGACTGGCCACACCCGGAACGACCCGCCGCGCCCCGGAGCAAATGCCGGGCAAGCCCCGTGGCATTCACCCAGGCGATGCCCATCGGCTTGATGGAATCCTCGAATGTCCATGCGCCCTTCAACGGGCTTCCAGAATTTACAGGTTTGACAGTTCATGCTTTGGGGTAGGCTTGGTCGTGGAGGGCAATCCAACGCTGATACTCAGGGGACTTTGGATTCTCGAATGCCTTGGCGAAGTTCGGATCGTTGATGCGCTTACCCATCATTTCCTCAATCTCCTTCTTAGCAGAGTCCGCATTGCCAGCACCGCCCGCCGCGCCCTCACCGCCACCCCGAGCAGAGGATTCAGTCATGTGCTTGCCGATGTTCACCAGCATCTTGACCAAAGCTGGGTTGTTACCCGCTCCTGACTCGTCGGCCCATTTAATGACCTCTTCGTTGCCGAACTGCTTCATGGCCATCTTGAGAAGGCCCATGTTCTTGTCGAAGTCACCTCCGAACTCTTGGCGAATAGCGTCCTCATCCCGCTTGAGTGCGGCTTGCTTCTCAGCAGACTGAGCTTCCATGCCCTTCGCCACATCCGGCAAATACCACTCATGGATCAAACCCTTGACCTGCTTGGGGGTCAACCCAAGTTCGTGAAACTTCTTGTTGGCCTCGGCCATGACTTCGGGAGGAAGGCCGGTCTTCTTGAGAAGCTCGCCATCATAGGCATCATACTTGTCAGGCGACTCAGGGACACCAAGTGTCTTATGCCATTCCTTCCACTGCTCAGGCGTCCAATCGTCCTTCGGGAGATCATAAGCCTTCTGTCCCGTCATCTTCTTGGTTTCAATCAGGGACTTCACCAAGGAAGGACCAACCTCTTTCCAGTCGTTGCCCTTGAACGATTGAAGCGTAGGACTAGCACGAAGATCTTCCGGCAAGTCTGCAATCCACGCGGGAGCCGCAGCCCCGCCCGTTCCACCACCTAGCAATGTTTCACTCATGGTTTTTGTATAGCTCCGTTATTTGTTTTCGGATGTCTTCGTCAGTGGAGTGGACCATCCGTAGAATCCCCAACACCAAATCTCTCGCGCCGCAGTCGTAAGCCGTCTTGTCTGGATGACCGGGCGTGTAAACACTGCGGGCAATGTCCGCCTTCTTGCACAGGTCTTTCAGGACTCGCTCTGCATCATCGTTCTCGCGGGTGAAGAGCCGTTGATATGCCGCCCGTATTCCAATCGCAAATCGGCTGATACGCTCGCCTTTGCGCTGAAAGATGCGCTTGTAGGCATGGCGAAGGTTCAACGCCTCGGTCAACTGCCGCCCCACTTCTGAATCGTTCATACCAGCTCGTAAGTCGCGGCGAAGATGTCCGGCTTGCAGGGATAGATTTCACCCTTCACACCGGTAATTAACATGTCCCCACGCTCCATCCGCATCGTGCCTTCGAGCGTAGGAATGAGATAACAGTTGTCGTTTTCGTGCGTGACAGGATGCCCACCTTATTGGAACGACCACGGCATACCATCCACGATGTTGCCACCATGCGCTTTGCCGTATTCCACCAGTTCGTCGAACGTGATGGCCTCAATCACCACCGGCTTCTTGCGATATTTCATATTATTTACTGGAGTTTTCTACACCGCTTGTGCTTGTGCGAAGTTCAATGCTGCTTTACTGACTGGTTCCGCCGCGCCCGCCATCTGCATCAACTGCTCCTGACGCGCTTCCTCTTCCAGCATCGCCGCAACCTCATCATCATCTCGCAAGATGCGACGGCTGACGCGCTGCTTGATGGCAAGTTCCTCAACGTAGTTATTCCAGTTGATTTTCTTGAGGATTTTCTGGTCTAGTTGGCCCAATGGAATCACCTGTTGAGCAAAGAGAATCAAAGCATTCGCCTCGGACGCAGCCTGCGCACGCGCAGACGCGCTCACATACGCCACCTTCAACAAGCGACCCTGCAAAATCTGCGGAGGATCGGGAATCTCACCCGCTGCCATTTTCAATTCAAAGCTGCGCTGAATCATGGGGACCAACAACTCTGTTTGCAGACGCCCCATCAACGGAGCCATTTTGGTCAGCTTTCGGGCTGTTAACTCGCGAATCTCTTCGGCAGTTTGCCTCTCAGCCTTCGGAAACCACTCAAGCCAATCAGTGTAGAACGCTTTCTTAATCTCCAAGCGTTCCGCCTCCATCATCTCCAACGTCACCGGGAAGTTGCCCCGATGCTCATGCTGTTGGAGCGAGAAGCCATTGGGGAATTCGGACTTGTCGTAGTAGTTGACTGCTCCGGGGAAATCCTTTGGAGGCATCCGAATACCCTCAGATGGAAGCCACACAGTAGGGTCAGTGGCCTTCTGTGCTGCGCGGATGGCCGTCAGCTTCATCTTGTTCAGCATCCGAATCGCAGGCAAGCAGTTGATAGCTGGGCCACGACCGTAAACCTCATCTGCCACCTTGTTCCATCGTGGGGTATGGTAGGGGAAGGACCGATAGCCACCTTCGTTAATCACTGCCTTCTTTTCCTTGAGCACCCAACAGGACTCAAAAGCCATCTTACCCCGATAGCCAGAGCCTTCCGCCTTGCGGGGATAGACGGCATGGATGACGCAATACTTGCGGTCCATTGGGTCTTTGTCCTTATCCTCCCAAGTGGCGTCAGGAAACTTCTCCACGATCTGCTTCACGGTCATTTCCTCGAAGCGATACATGGAATCAACAAGGTTGTCCTTGTTCAGCGCAAAGTAGCAACTCGCCAGAGGCTTCGACTGAAAGATTAACTGCTGTTCATCAACACTCCACTCTTGGAGGATGATGCCATTACCAAAGGCGGTAACATCCTGAATCACTTCGTGGACCGAAGACGTAAGCTGCGAGCGTTCGTCGGAGTAGGCAGAGAAGATGACCTCGGATACGTAATCGGTCCACTCAATGACATCAGGATCACGGTTCAGTTGCACATCACCCGCAACCGCAATCCCGAAAGTGCGTTCAGCCGGGCTGAAAAGGTCTGCAACAACCTCATTGGCAAGGTCTGAATTGGCCTGCATCGCCGTTGAGTCATACATGCGTTCTGTCCGCACGTCGCCCGGCGAAGAGGTGGCATTGAAGTCAACGGTGTTGGGGCGAACGAATTGCCGGATATCCTTCCATGCTGATTCGTAGGTGGCGCGTTCGCCACGTCGCTTCTCAAACTCTTGAATGACGGCCTTGGCCTTGTTGTTTTCTTCGATCATTGGCCAAGAAGGGATTTAACCGCGTCTGTCTGAGGTTGAGCCAGAAGCGCAACCCGTGTGGATTGATAGCCTCTGGATGTGCGTTGACGTTGACCGATGCGACTCTTGGCAAGGTTCTCCGCTGCCATTGTGGGAGATGGGGGCTTGGGAGGGCGAACCGAACCGCCGCCCTTGTGGCAGCGGGTCAAAAGGTCCATTTTAGACGGTATCATGCCTGAGAAGATGCTTCGTTAACGTTACAGTAGCATAAAGCTTGAGCTTGTTCCTACGCTCGAAACTCACAAAGGGCAAGAAGAAAGGTTGGAAGTCAAAGGCTTTGGTCAAGTCACCGGCATAGAGGGCCACATGCCAACAGTCCGGTTCATTGGTGGTGACTTCGGGGTCTAGCATCATCTGCGGGGACCAACCCGTCTTCACCGGCCTGCCCATCACAAACACGCTAGGAAGCGATATGACGCATCCGTGACGCAGGTAGAGCCGAACATCCTCCCAAAAGGTTCTAGCGCACCATTCCTCACGATAGACGGCTTGCGCTTTTTCGATAGGTGTCATACATTCGTGCCAATGAATCCTATTACATATATCCCATTAACCAACGGTGGTGTTTCGGTTTGTAGTTTTGAATCATTCACTAAGTTTCCAGATGTAAAACTCTACAATCATAGGGGTTACGCTTGCCTTACCAATGGCGGGGCAGCATTCCACAGGTTGATACTTGGGGCCAAGCTGGGAGATATTGTGGATCACGCAAATGGAGACACGCTGGACAATCGACTGGAAAATCTCAGGATTGCCACCGCTTCTCAAAATGCCCAAAACAGAAAGCCCACCAAAACCAACAAGCTGGGATTGAAAGGGATTCGGAAGCTTCCAAGCGGACGCTTTAACGTGCGAGCAATGCTTTTTCAAAAGCCATACAACGTCGGCACCTTTACAACACTTCACGATGCGATCTGCGCACATCATGATTTTATCCAGAGATTGCATGGTGATTTCGCAAGGCCCAATCAAACATATTCGTAGTTGTCCACCACCCGGTCAGGAAGGGCTTGCCAGTCCACTTCATTCTTCTTGAGGTTCCAAGCCATGACCCGAACCGCATCGCAAAAGTGGGATGACCAGTCATGGAGGGGCTTGTCCTTGAAAATCTTCGGAGCCGACTTGTCTTCACCTGTGTATTGCGTCTTGCCTTGATCTTGTTCCTTGCGATAGCTGCGCAATGCCTCAATGAGCAATCCGCACCGGCCGCGGTCAATCCAGCACCGCTCCAACATGATTCGGACCTGCTCAATGCCATCCGTTACAGAAGCATTGCCGGGCTTCTGCGGGGATGACTTGGCCTTGATTCCAAGCTCTCTCAAGACATCAATCGAGGTCTTGCCTGTTTGCAGGGAGCGAAGCGAGCTATCCCACGGCAAATGATGGTCCCCATAGGTGTAGGGCTTGTCCTTGATAGCTTTGGCGTAATACGACAATGCCTGTCCAGAGCCGTGAAAGACATCAATGATGCGAATCTCGCGCCGGACCAACTGGTAGAAGATGATTACCGTCAGGTCACTGATACCCAAGTCCCAAGCCGTGTGAACCGGGATGGAGGATTCCCAAGGCACATTGCAGATGCGCTCAGACGCCCTCATGCGCTGCATTTGCTGTTCGTAGAACGCGCCTTCCAAGGCCGCTTCGCAGTCGTTGAAATACTCCTGCCGGATGATAGCTTCTGGAATCCCTGACTCCCGCTCCTTCTGGATGGACTCATCCGACATGACCGGCGTGCCGTCATGCCGCTTGGTGCAATCATCACCAGACCCAGCCTTGCGCTCGTCATAGAACCAGCCATTGCGCTTGGCTTGCTGGGCAAGCTCGTAGCCGTGGTTCTTGCCCCGGAACGTGTAGATGAACAACGCCCAACCCTTGTTCTCCACAAGGATTGGAGAGATGTGCTGCCATGCGGCTGGGTTCTGGATGGAGTATTCCGACATCACCACGCCGGCCGGGTTTGTCCCCATCAGACCGTCGAAGTTATCAGAACCAACCAGGTAGTAACGACTTCCATTGATGAAGTCCACCCGCATTTCATTCTCATGCTTGGACTTTACCAGTTCCTTTGGAAAGGCATCCATGTAGGGCTTGCCCTCAGAGGTAATCCCGTTCCAGATGGCAGCGCGGGCTTGCTTGAACTCTGGGAAGACATGCCAGATAGTCGAGACTCGCTGGAAGGCTTTGCAGGCTATCAGGTTGAGGGCCATCAAGTCCTTGCCTGCCCGTCGATGCCACACACAGACACCACGCTTGTTAGGTTCCGGCCCTTCAAAGTAACGCCAAACCGGAAGCTGATACGTGCGGGGTTCCCAACCGTGAGGGAGAGTGATGTTCACAGCTTTTTCAGTTCAACGGTTGTCTTGGAGTCCCCAGCCTGCGGACCTCCGTAATTGAGAATCTGCACTGTAACCCCACCACCACCCTTCCCGCCACCTTCCTCAGAAGCCTTGAGCCTTGGATACTTGTAGCGGGCAAGCTCCATCTCAATCTCCATAGCCAGCCTGCGACGCAGCCTTAGATACTGCTCCGCACTATCGGGATCTTCCACCATCTCGTAATCCGTCAAGAGCATGGACTTGAGCACTCCCGGATCGTCAGGGACCGGAAACCTGTCATTTAACATGCCAACCAGGTTCCTGATTGGTTCATGCTTGAGGGAATCAAGTAAGTCCCCTGCTGCTTTTACTGCCAGAGCCTTCTGCTCTACCTTCGCTACTTTGCCCATTTGCTCTGACTTTATCGTTCAAGAAGAAAAGTTGCAAGAGGGACTTGACGGAGGAAGGGATATGGGTAAAAGTCCTGATGTTGTTCGGGTCTGATAAACCCTGTGGCGACTTTGCTTTCTTTGTCCGGTGGGCTGAAAAGCCGAATCCTCCCACAAATTTATCACACCGGACAAAGTCTTTGTTTTTCGGGACAACCCTTTCGGCAAAGATTGATGACCTTCCAGAAAGAAGCCGCAGGAAGGCGCGTGGGTGCTAACGGTTAGAGCGCGAGGCTGGAACGGGACGCTCCCTGTTGACAGTCTGACCATGATTCACGTTGAGATAGTAACAGTGAATTGCCTAAGCGAAAGCCCGGCTCCATACAAAGCTGACACTAGGCACGGATAAAGCACGGTATCCTTGGGGGTGCCATGCCCTCCGTGCCCTTCCACCAAAGTAATCATCAAGACAATGCACTACACAATCCACTGCGATGCAGGATCAAAAGGCAACCCAGGCTATGCTTATGGGTCTTACCAAATCAAAGCCCCGGCATGGACTCTTGCCCAACAGGAGATGATGCTTGATGAATCCGCTACCTGTAATCAGGCTGAATTCATGATCCTCATTGAAGCCCTCAAAGAACTCAAAAACCACCTCGGCGCGTTTCTTGAATCAGAGGAACTCACCATTTACAGCGACTCCAAGCTCTTGATTATGACCGCTCAAGGAAAATGGAAGCTCAAGAACCCGATGCTTCTACCTCTGCGTAATGAATTACTTTCATTGTTGAAGCTGTTCCGCTCCCATCAACTCCACTGGACACCCCGAGAGACTATGCTAACCCTCTTTGGACATTAAACCCCCATGCCCACACATCTACCGCCCTGA
>ERZ1292625.859-Hain-H41-01um-R1-859-length-40948-cov-7_pt1 | contig 40948 bp, 61 predicted proteins | sample MGYA00564400_ERZ1292625 | MGnify/ENA primary metagenome ERZ1292625 (study PRJEB36523, sample SAMEA6512639) | groundwater metagenome | collected 2019-01-08 | study: AquaDiva: Metagenomics assemblies of 32 groundwater samples
GAGAAGTTCACCTGCGGTATCCACTGGCTACCGACCTACGAGCGCGGCGACTTTTCCATCGCGCTCATCGAGCCGGTGAAGCCGCAGACGTTCTATGTAAAAATCACGATGCGCGAAGTCCTCGAGTTCGGGGTGCGTATCGAGAAGACCGTTAAAGAAATGAAAGCCTATGCCGAATCCCACGCCTAAGAAAAAGAAGGAGGCGAAGCACGTCCCGCTTATCGTGCGGCAACCGGACGCTGAAGAGTCGGAGCTCATCCGGCAGTTCAACGCAGAGTTCCTCAAGGTGCATTACGAGCCGGAGCACGAAGACGGCATAACGTGTTGGTGCGGACCCGAGTCAGTCGTCCATCTCGGCAAGCTCCATATCAACCACAAGGAGCAGCGCGTCTTGTTGCGCCGTCTCTTCGTGGAGTTTCTTACCAAGTATTCAAGTCTCATTGCGGCCCGCGAGGGCAAGCTATGAAGGAGTGCCGCTCCGGAAAAAAACAATACAAGAGCCTCAAGGAGGCGAAGCGCGTCAGGAATATCCGCTCGAAAGATACAGGATTCCTCCGTGTGTACGAATGCCCTTCCTGCTTTTATTACCACCTGACTCACGAACGAAGAAAACATCATGAAAACCGATCCGATTAAATTGCAGTTCTGGAAAGCCGGATTCATGTGCTTCCGTATGAAGCCGATCATGTACCGCATTCGCGGTCAGGACGGCGCTATCGACGTATTCCCCGCGCTCGGGAAGTTCAAGCGGTACGGCACGGTCGAGGAGAGCGACGACCTCGTAGCGACTGCGCTGCATTACCTCACGCCATTTGAGCCTTCAGTTACGCCGGAATTAGAGGAGCACCGGGACCGGCTCGACTGCCTTTCGGCCGAAATAAACATGCGGGCGTTATCCCCACGCTCCTAGTTTGCCCCTTCCCGTTGACGGAAGTATAATGACGGAAGTCATTCTCGAAAGAAATTGACGATAATTAAAAAGATAAATTACCGATAAACATATGGTAGCTAAGAAAACAACCGCAATCGTGAAGGCCGCAAGCGAAGAGACGCTCGCAGCACTCGCGCAGCAGTTCCCTACCGAGCCGGGCTTCTCCTCTGTGAGCTTCCCGCGTCTCGGCCTCGTTTCTCAGGACATCACTGAAGAGTCCGGAACCGGTCGCAATAAGACCATCAAGGTCATCACTCCTGCCGGAGAGTTCTACCTTGAGAAGGAGACCGGCGAAGAGGAAGACGTGCTCGATACTAAGGGCAAGAAGACCGGCACGAAGAAGGTGTGGGAGCGTGAAGAGCTCGGCGACGGCATCGAAGGCGTCATCGCGTTCCAGCGCAAGCAGCTCAAGTATTTCGACAAGGACACAGAGACGTACACTTCCTCGACCGTCTACGATGACGACACTGAGGTAGTGAAGCTCTTCTGTGCCGGTGCTCAGGTTGACGAAGGTACTCCGGCCGAGCTGAAGGCGAAGTATCCGGGTGTTACGAAGGCCGGAAAGCCGAAGTCGGATCTCGAGGACAACCGCATCGTGTACGTCCTTTATGAGGGCGAGTTCTACCAGATGAATCTTCGCGGTACGTCCATGTATGCGTACATGACCTACTGCCGCAAGACGCAACCGGGTCCGAACGCAGTCGTTACGACCTTCGGCTCCGAATACAAGGAGTCTGGAACGATCAACTGGAACCAGATGACCTTCACCGCTGGCCGCTCCATCAACGATGAAGAGGCAGAGCAGATCCGCGAGTTCATCAAGGAGATGATCGAGGTTACGCAGGTGCGCAAGGGCATTGCAGCGCAGAAGGCGCAAGTCGACCGCGATTTTGAGAATCACGGTAAGGACGTGGATGACGTCGAAGAGAGCGCAGCGGACGCGATGTCCGACGCTCCTCGCGGTGGTCCTCGTCGCCTCGGGCGCGGAAGGGGTTAGTTATACTTCCATCGGTAGCGGGACTCGCTCCCGCTACTCATTGGGCGCATGATTAATTAAACGATTCTTACGATGGATGATTCCAAAAAGGTTACTACCCTCGAAGAGGCAGAGGCTCACTTCACTGAGACTCCTGATGTCGCGGTCATCGCGGTAAAGGAAGGCGAAGAGAAGGAAGTCGCTACTCTCGACGAAGCGAAGGAGTTCTTCGGCGTCGAAGAGGCCGCAGCGTAAGCTCGCATCTTCAGCAGGGGGCCGGATTCGTCCGGCTTCCGACTGAGGAAACGAACCTCAAAAAACCGCATGAAAATCTACGCCATAAGCGATACGCATTTCAACCACAAGATGCTCGTGGAAAAGGGATACCGCCCCGAGGACTTCGAGGCGCGTATTCTCGATAGCATCTTCAAGCTCTCCGGCGATATCCTCATCCATTGCGGAGACTTCGCCATCGGACAGGATGAGCTCGGTATCCGGATGTATATGGACGCGGCGAAGAACTTCAAGAAGAAGATCCTCGTGCGCGGGAATCATGACGGCAAGAGCGATGCGTGGTACACCGACCGCGGCTTCGACTTCGTATGCGAATCGTTCGTGAACAAGTATTTCGGAAAGCGCCTCATCTTCACCCATATCCCTGTGGCAAAGAGCGATCGCTTCGACCTAAACATCCACGGCCACATGCACGGGAACGCGCACCGGTACGAAGGTGAGATAGCGAAGCTCTATGACACCAGCTTCCATCGGGATCTCGCTCCGGAGATACGCGACTATGCACCCGTTAATCTCCAGAACATCGTATGAAAATAACTCTCGGCAAGGATGCGGTACTCGATCTCGATAAGGCCATCGAGAGCCGTATCCTCGTGCAAGCGAACTCCGGAGGCGGGAAGTCCTATACGCTTCGCCGGTTCATCGAGCAGACGTTCGGGAAGAAGCAGATCATCATCATCGATCCGGAGGGAGAGTTCGGAAACCTGCGTACCGAATACGACTTTGTATACATAGCGAAGGAGGGAGGCGATGCCGCGGCAGACCCGCGCACGGCCACGCTCCTCGCAAAGCGTCTCCTCGAGACGAAGGCGAATGCGATCATCGACATCTACGAACTCGGCAGCGACCGCCACCAGTTCGTGAAGAACTTTATGGACGCGATGGTCAACATGCCGAAGGAGCTCTGGACCGACTGCTTCGTCATCCTCGATGAAACGCATAAGTTCGCGCCTGAAAAGGGTCAAGGCGAATCCATCGCGCTCTCCTCTGTGATCGATATGGCATCGCTCGGACGCAAGCGCGGGTACTGTCTCGTCGCCGCTACGCAGCGCCCCTCGAAGCTCTCGAAGGATGTCGTCGCTGAGCTGAATAATAAGATCATCGGCCGCGCATCACTCGACATCGATCGGAAGCGTTCCGCTGACGAGCTCGGATTCAACACAAAGGAGGAGTCGCTCTCCCTTCGTGATCTTCAACCGGGCGAGTTCTATGTCTTCGGTCCGGCTATCTCGAACGAGGTCGTTAAGACCACGATAGGAGAGGTGAAGATCAAGCCGCCGAAGCGCGGAACCGGTCGGACGCAGAAGGTCGCGCCTCCGTCTGCAAAGGTGAAGGCGATTCTCGCTGAGCTCAAGGACATTCCGGAAGAAGCAGAGAAGGAAGCGAAGACTATCGCTGAGCTCAAGACCGAGAACCGTAGTCTCAAAGCACAGATCAAGGCAGGGCCGCCGGTGCGTACTGAGACGAAGATAGAGAAGGTGAAGGAGCCGCCGACAGAGCGCGAACTCCTCGCCATGCTCGAGCCGTATCGCAAGCAGCTTCAGGAGGAGCTCGAGAAGAGCGCCGGGAACGCGCTCGAGGACTGGAAGAGCTATGCCTTCTCCCTGCTCCAGATCCTCAGGGACGGCCAGCTGGCCGTTAAGGAGCTCAAGCAACCGTCCGGAGCCCCTATACGCCTCAAGGCCAAGCTTGTAGCCCCTAAGCTCCCTGAGCGCCCCGTAGCGCCCGCTCCGCGACCGGTACGCGACGTACCCGCGCCGACCCCGCGACAGGAGGGCGATAGCGATGCGCCCCTCAGCAAGGGCGAGCTCCTCATCCTGAAGGCACTCGGCTCGTATCCGGATGGCGTCTCGCGCGAGCACCTCACCGTGCTCACCGGTTACAAGCGATCGACCCGCGACCGCTACCTGCAATACCTTCAGCAGAAGGATATGGTCAAAACGAACGTGAACGACATGATCATCACAGCGGTCGGCATCGAAGCACTGGGCGCTGACTATGAACCGCTTCCGACGGGTCAGGATCTCGTCGAGCATTACCTTAGGACGCTTCCTGCGGGCGAAGTGAAGATCCTCTCCGCGCTTATCGAAGCGGAAGGAAACGAGCTCGCACGCGACGCGATAACGGATATCACCGGATACCAGCGTTCGACGCGAGACCGATACATCCAGTATCTTCAGGTGCGCAAGCTCGTAGAGAGCGACAAGGGTTCGGTGCGTCTTTCTTCTTTTCTTGTATGACGACAACCGCTAAAAGAGGAAGACCAAAGTATCCACTCATCGTATCCATCTGTGGACTCGGTGCGGTATGCAGCTCTTGGGGTCGCCACTGGAAGCGCCACTGGTACAACAAGGAGACCGGTGAATGCTATCGATGCGGTACTCCTAAAAAAGCAATATGAAAAAAGAACTCTGGACACTCGACATGAAGAAGAAGGATTTTCGTGAGGCGATTCGACAAATCGTCGCAGCGGAACTTTCCGGCCAGACGCTCGGCCGCGTTACGTTCGAGACGAAAACGAAGGTCATCAGCATCGGCATGGAAGGTACAGCTCCTAGCCCTGAAGACTTCGAGGGTGTTCGAGAAATGTCATGATCATCCCTCCTCCACGCACGAATAAGATAGCCTTCGTCGACCTCGAGACGACGGGCTTGAATCCATCGAAAGCCGAGATCCTCGAGATCGGCGCGGTCGTCTATGACATCACCGCGGGGACGATGCAGGAATACAGCGCGAAGGTGAAGCCGCTATTCATCGAACGTGCAGACCCGAAAGCGCTCGAGATAAACGGGTACACGGAAGAGGGATGGAAAGATGCTGGGACGCTTGAGGAGGCGCTCGCTGGTCTCGGAGAAATCGCTGAAGGAGCGACGTTCTTCGCGTATAACGTATCGTTCGACTGGTCATTCCTCGAGGTCGCATACTCGGCCACAGAACTCCCTATCCCATTTCACTACCATCGCCTGTGCGTTATGAGCATGGCGACGATAAAGATCCCGAAGAGCAAGGTGCAGAGCTACTCGCTCAAGACCGTATGCGCCTACCTCGGCATCGCTCCAGAGCCGAAGATACATCGCGCACTGAACGGAGCGCAGAAGGCGTTCGAGGTCTATATGAAGCTGACGAAGGTATAGCCATGCACCTGTACGACCATCAGGAACAGGTGCGCAAGGATGATCTCGAGAAGGTCGGACTCTTCCTCGGAACCGGTTCCGGCAAGACGCGCATCGCGTGCCTCCTCTCTCGAAACAAGACGCTCATCCTCATGCCGAAGACGCAGTTCGAGGACGGGAACTGGTCGCGCGAAATCGATACGCTCTCGAGCGGTGCTATTCGCTTCGAGTCGAAGTATCTGCCGACTCAGGTAAAAGAGATGACGTTCGACCTCTTCAAGCGCGATCACGAAACGCTCGAAGGGTGCGATACCCTTGTGGTCGATGAGGCTCACGGGATGCTCGGTGTAACGCCGAATACCCGGCAGCGCAAGCGTCAGCAGATTCCGAAGTCATCACAGAGATACGAGGCGCTCCTCGCATACATCCAGCGCGTGAAGCCGAAGCGCATCTATCTCTGCACCGCGACCATTGCGAAATCTCCGTTCACTGTATGGGCCGCCGGTGTCATCCTCGGCAAGCGGCCGGGCGATATGGAGGATTTCTTCAAGTTCCGCTACGAGTTCTATACCCGCCTCCCGATGCCGGGGCGGGAGGTATGGGCTCCGAAGAGCGATAGCGCCACGAAGGACAAGCTGGCCGCTCTGGTGCGCTCCTACGGCTATACGGGCCGTCTGGAGGACTTCTTCGACGTGCCTGACCAGACCTTCAAGACGGACCACATACGCCTGAATACGGGTCAGGAGAAGCGCATCAAGCAGCTGCCGATGGAATACCCTGAGCCTATCGTGCGCGTCGGTAAGCGCCATCAAATCGAGAACGGGGTGCTCGTCGGCAATGAGTTCATGGAGGGCGAGACGTTCCCCTGCGAGAAGATCGACAAGATACTCGAGTACGCGGAAGAGTTTCCGCGCATGGTGGTCTTCGCAAAATACACAGCGCAGATTCTCCAGATATCGGATGCGGTCGCGCGTGCCGGTTTCAACGTCATCACAATGACGGGCGAGACGAAGAACCGCGGCGAGGTCATCGCGGAAGCGAACCGCCGCACGCAGAACGTTTTCGTCGTACAGGCGCAGATCTCGGCCGGATGGGAGCTTCCGGAGTATCCCGTCATGATCTTCGCTTCGCGTACCTATTCTTTCGTTGACTATGATCAGGCGCTCGGTCGCATTCAACGGGCGAACAATATCAAGAAGAACCTCTATATTAATCTGGTAGTGAAAGGCGGGACGGATGAGGCCGTCGACAAAGCGCTTGCAAACAAGAGTGATTTTAACGAACGTATCTATGCCGAATCATAATCTCTGGACTCGTATTCTTATTTTCTTCGGGGAGCGCTCGCGCTGCTGTGGCGCAGAGATATGGGCGTGGGATTACCGGAGGCAATACTGCACTAACTGCGAAGCGCCCGTATGAGAAAGATCCTTTTCTTAGATGTAGACGGCGTACTGAACTCAAAGGAGACGCTTCACAAGAGCACTCGCGGAGTCATCGGCGTTGACCCGTACCTCAGCATCCTTGTCGACCGTATCGTACAGGCGACCGGTTGCGAGGTCGTTCTCTCGAGCTCGTGGCGACACATGGGAAAGGGCTACGAAGAGATCCACTCCATCATCCCGCTCATCGATAAGACCGGAACGACCGAATGCCGCATGCGGGGATGCGAGATCTATAAATGGATTCAGGACAATATCGCATACGATATCCGACATGACTGGAGCCAGTTCCGCTATGCGATTCTCGACGACGATAGCGACATGCTTCTGTGGCAGAAAGACCATTTCTTCCAGACGACATTCGATACTGGCATCACAGAAGAGATCGCCGGGAAGGTCATCGAGCACTTGAACGTATGAACTGGCCGAATCTAAAGGTCGCCGAATGTCCTAAATGCAACACGAAGCTCAAGCATGGTCTTTTAGATGACCGATATGAATGCGGCAATTCTCTCTGTGATTTCTCTATAACGGACAGCAAGTTCGAGGAGATTCTAAAGGACATGAATCGTCCGAGATCCCGACGTTTCACCGAAGACACGAACTTCGCTGACCTTAATAACCTCGGCCATAAGATACCGAGCAAGGACTTCAGCGATAGGCGGCCGAACATATGAAAGTAGTCTCACTCTTCGATGGGATCTCGTGCGCTCGCGTCGCACTCGACCGGCTCGGCTACAAGAAAGTTGAGTATCTAGCTTCGGAGATAGATGAGGCGGCCGCTCGCATCTCTTCGAGGAACTGGCCTGACATCGTAGCGCTCGGAGACGTGAAGAACGTCGATGGAAAGAAGATCCGCAGGGGGGGGTCAGTCGACCTTTTGATAGGCGGCTCGCCCTGTCAGGATCTCTCTATCGCAAAGAAGGGGAGGCAAGGACTCAAGGGTTCGCGCTCTTCCTTATTCTACGAATACCTTCGTATCTTGAAAGAGGTGAAGCCGCGGTACTTCGTGCTCGAGAACGTGGCCTCCATGTCGCAGGAGTCAAAAGATATTATCTCGGCCGAAATCGGAGTGAAGCCCATTCTCATCGATGCGGCGCTCGTATCAGCACAGAGTCGCAAACGTCTTTTCTGGACGAACATTCCGGGCGTATGCCAACCGTGGGACCGTGGGATTATCCTAAAAGATATTCTCGAGAGCGGTTTCGTCGACCGCGACAAGTCATACGCCATCGTAGCGTCATACGGGAAGAAGAATGCTCGGGATTATTTTTTGCGCCGAAGCGGGCAGATGGTCTATGTGAAAGAGGCGACCATAAAAGGCTTCGCTGTTGCGCGAGACGGCGACAGTATCGACATCTCATTCCCCACCTCGAAGACTCGCCGCGGCAGAGTGGGCCAGAAGGTAAAGAACATCATGACAAGCCCGAGCATCGCTGTGTTCACAAAGGGAGTCATACGCAAGCTCACGCCTATCGAATGCGAGCGAGCCTTTTCGCTGCCGGATCGATACACCGAAGGAGAGAGCGATGCCGCTCGCTATCATGCACTCGGAAATGCGTTCAACGTGGAAGTCATCGCGCATATCCTAAAGCACGCTGACCTATGAAACAGCGCACCGTCATAGCGGTCATCATGCGAAGGAATGAGATCATCTCATTCGCTGACAACCTACATGAATGCAAACGTATCGGAATGCCCACAGGAGAGGGTTACGAACTCTGCGATGGATGCGACTACTCGAATCATGCGGAGATTAAAGCGATCGAGAAAGCATCCGTCCCCGGCGCAGACATGTCCGGTGCGACGCTCTTTCTCTTAGGCCATACCTACGCGTGCGAGCCATGCAAAGCGAAAGCGGAAGCGTATGGCCTAAACATCCTTATTGTATGAAACGCGAGGCCGCTTTTACACTCCTGTTCCGGCACTGGTTGAAAGAGAATCCGCTGCATCGCGTAACCGGTGCGGCATTCGAGCTCAAGCAAACGACCGGCACGTCGCTCCCGTTCTCCGCTGTGGAGGATCATCAGCTTGAGGCGCTTGCGGCCGCATGGGGACCGGAGGGTCTCATCTATAAGATCTCCGACGAGAGCCGCGGTTATAAGCCGTGCGACATGGTGTACCTCCGGCTCGCTAGCGCCTATATCGTCATCAAGTATCCGGGCTTTTTCTGCCTCATCTCGGCGAGTGTGTTCGGCGCGGAGAAGCGCACAAGCAAGCGGAAGTCGCTTACGGCAGAGCGGGCTCGAGAGATCGCTGAGAAAGTAGTTGAGCTTCCTCGTAAAAAGCGGTAGCTCGAGAGGCATAGTCGCAAGAGTCATACGGGACTCCGTGCTTGTTCACTCCAGCATAGCAGTCCTTCGTGCCGGGACCCCATCCGTCGCCGTTCCCCTGATTCCATGTGAGGAAGATCCAGCGCGGACTCTTGCCCTGCTCGAGCCAGATCCGGATCATGCCCTCCGTAACGAAGCGCTCATTCTCTTTTTGTGGAAGCACCTCACCCGCGACGATAGTCGAGTACGATCGCCATGTCCCGGCTTGGTACTGATAGCACCCGTACTCCCCTGAGAGGCCGTGGAGTTTGTCGCAGCGCCCCTCAGCGCCGTATATGGCATCGGCAACGGCCGCCACCTGTATATCGAGGAGCAGCTCAGGGTCAACCGCAAGAGCGGTCGGTTCGGGAACTATATGGGCATCGGATTTCACGGGCGGCCACAGAAGCAAAAAGAGGGCTACCACTCCGACGCCTATGGCGAGGAGAAGTCTTATAGGCGTGTTATCCCAGTGGATGACTGGAGACTTCGTACCCGTTCTTAGCTAGTACCGCGACGAGGATTTTTAGAGCCACGGCGACACCGATAAGAATGAGCGACGTTACGAGATCCGTAGTGATGAGCGTGAGTCCGGCTCCTCCGAGCGCAGACGCGAGATCTCCTACGGAAAGGTTCGTGTTGTTATTCATAGACCTTAATCATATCGTCATTTTAGACGGGCTAGAAGCCGCGTGTGGACACTCTCCCACGGCCTATTTTCAACCTATTGTAGCGATGCTCTGCGGACCCCAGTTTTCGCCCTTGAGATCGAGGAGCTTCGGGATGTTGCTCGTGAACTTCTCCCACTTCGAGAGCTGATACCACAAGACGCCCTTGGCGGTAACGGGTCCGTAGAATCCGGTGATGTATTGCGCATCGAGCATCCCGCGATCGAAGAGGAAGCGCTGCAAAGCGAGCACGTCATCGCCCTTATCGTTCAGTTTTACGGGAACGTCCGGAACACGGTCGACAACCGGAGGCGGGACGACTACCGGCTCGTCCTTCTTTTCAAGACGTGCGGCGTAGTAGCAGCGCTTGAGGAGAAAATCGTTCGGCATGTAGCGGAGATGGCGGTTCCCGAACTTCGCTGAGTCATGCACGGTGAAGTACGAGATGCCGTCCTTCATGAAGTCTCCCTTCGGGACGAGCGTTACCGCATGGCGCACTCGAGCGTCGACGATGCGAAGCGATGCGTCCTGAATCTCGACATACTCGCGTTTCCACTCTCCTTCGGTTGCATAGATGAATACCGGCACGGGCTTTCCGGCCGCAACGTATCCGGCAACGCGCATATAGTCAGTTATCTCGAAGTGATTAAAGAGATCCTTGAGGACAGGAAGACCGGCGATGACCTTCATCGCGTTCGCGGCCGCCTCGGTCATCTCGTTCTTGGTCGGACCATCAGCATACGGCGATGTACCGGCGCGTATCACGTCCCATGCGTCATAAGCGATAGATCCTTCAGCGGGGAAGTTGCCGCGCTTGCGATATGCGAGGAGCTGCGACTTCACCTGTTCTCTCGTGAAGATTCCGAGGTACTCGAGTGAGGTCAGGAAGGCGTGGAACACACAGGAAGAGGTGTACCACTGGTTGAAAATAGAACCGGTGAGCGATTCGATGTGCTCGTGCTTAAACGGCTCGACGGGAGTCTCGCCCGCGCCCGCTATCTCGTCATCCTTGAACTGCGTCTTCGGCGCTTCGGCCGGTAGTGCTGCATTCGATACGATACGGGTTTCGTCCATGTCCGGAGTATATCACTTGACGGAAGAGAGGAAAGATGTAATGTGGGGATTATGAAAACCGCAACATTCCTCATCGCCGCCATCCTTGTGATGGCCCCTTCCTATGCACAGGCGGCTCCCTCCGCTGACTTCGAGAAGATCTCTATCCTCCAGAGCCAGATCACCGCGCTTCAGGCAAAGCTCGATCGCCTGATATTCTTGCAGCAGAATCCGACCGCAAAGTCGGCTCCCGAAGTGAAGAAGGAGACGAAGAAATTAAAAGCATCCTCTAACAAGAAATCACTCATGAATGAGCAAGTCGCCGAGCTCGATGCGGCATGGAAGAAATACAGTTTCAAGAACGGCTTCCAGTGGGAATACGTTCCGGTGAAGGAGGTATGGGTAATCCGCGAAGGCAGCAAGGTCGTCAAGACGACTCCCGCAAGCAAGGCGGATGCGGAGAAGTACGACACCTACCAGAAGGAGCGTGTATCACTCCTTGGGGAGTAATTCGGCCATCGCATCGAGAACGGAGTCCGTAAGGATCTTCTTCTCGCGGTAGTTTAGGATGAGCGCTTTGCGCTCTTCCTTCGTTTTAGCCTTTTTAATTTCCTTAGCGATATAGGCCGCACGCACAGCTACGGATGAATACTTGAGTTGCTCTTCTGTACCTGTGAGTCCCATTTGCTTAGACTCACCTACGTCGAGAATCTTCTCAACGAGATCCGGATTCTCTTCCGCGAGCGCCTTGAGGCGCGAACGCTTCTCTTCAGGTGTAAGATCTTGAAGTTTTTCCCATTCTTCTTTTGCGTCCTTGAGAAGATGGAACTTCTCTTTCTTATCGTCAGCATTGAGCTCACGGATAGCATCATTCGCTTCTGTGTTAAACACCTCGTCTTCGAGCTTTTCTTTGTAGAAGCGTGAGAGGAATGGGAACTCACTGATAGGTGGGAGATCTCCGGTCGCAGCGCCGAAGATGGTATTTCCGATTTTCGTTACCGCACGTCCCGCGCCGGAGATATATCCCTCATATGCATAGTTGAGGTCGGCCGGTGAGACTTCGATACCCGCTCCGGAGAGCATCTCGGAGAGACTAATGAATGCGCGACCAGACTCTTTCTTTTGGAGAGACTCGAAATACTTAATGGACTCTGGTGCATACGGGTCGCGGTCTGGCTTGATGGGACCGCCCGCCCATGAGAGGTTGCGACCGATCTCGAATGGGATATCGAGAATGGTCGGCGTTGCGGCCGAGAGCGCGTCCGACCCGCCCATCGGGTTGTACGCCTCGGCTATCGCGGTGAAGATATCGTTCGATGCCTTCGCTCCATCGAAGCCCTTACCCGCCATCGCGTCATAGGCGTAATTCGCCATGACCATGATCGGCTTCACACCCCATGAGACAGGGACGGTGATGTAGCGCACGGTTCCATCGTCCGACGGGAGAGCCACAGGGAGAGCATTGAGGCGATCCCATGCGGAAACGTGCTCGCGCCATTCAGGATCTACCATATCGTTCCATGTGCCTATAGCGGCCACAGAGGAGCCTACGGCGGCCGTAACGCCCGCAAGCACCTTCGGGTTACGAAGGGAGCGGATCATCTTCGCCGAGCCCTGTATCGAGGCGTTAGAGAACATATAGAGGCCGTTGATGACCGGACCGCCCTTGCCCATGCGGTTGAAGTTCACCGACGCTTCCTTCGCAAGGAAGGCAGCACGCTCCTTCGTGAGCCCCTGCTCGAGCGCGGTGCGGTATACGGAGAGGCGGGTCGAGTCCTCGAAGATGGTATTCCAGTGGTCGACGTAGCTGACGATACCCTCTGCAAAGGCACGAGGCTTGCTCGTGGCGAGCTTCTCGAGGCTCTTGATATCCAGATTCACCTTCTTGCGGGTAGAGAGCCCCATGCCGCCCGTAGTGCCTCCCATACGCTTCATCTCGGCGTATAGGCGGGCTCCTTCGCTGTCTATGCCCCGAATGCCGTCTGTGATGGCCTTGAGACTCACAGGGTCCCGTAGGACGGCTTTAGTGGCTCCCTTGGCCGTTACGTCCTTCTGTGCGGACAGGTAGATCATCGTCTCCTGAAGGTCGCGGAGCTTGTTCGGGAAGGCGAACTCCGGGTTGAAGCGGGTCGCAAGGCCGGAATAGGTACGGGTGAAAGCGGCTACGGCATTCATGATCGCACCGAGCTTCTCACGGCCGACACCGCGCATTGCTACCGCAAGATGCGGGTCTTTGATCTCTATCCAGATAGGCTTCCCGTTCTCGAACATCTGGAGGATATTCGGGTCCTGCGTCTTCTCCATGAGAGGACGGCCGTCGAACGTTTCGCCTATCGGCTTCGGCTTGCGGATCTCGAATAGAGCCGGGTTCGGGTTGTCGCGCACGAACTTGAGAGCCGCCTGATCGACGATGTTCTTCTCGGAACGAATAGCCGCTTGTTCGTAGTTCACGACGATGTTCTCCACGATGTCAGCAACCTCGCGCTCGCTTCCCTTCGCACGCTTGATGCCGCTCGAGCGAACGTCGAGACCGCGACCGGAGAGCACTTCGCCTACGTCATCGGCTTCCTCGAAGAGGCGGTTCAACGGAACGTGATTCTTATACTTCGTGCGGAGCGTATCGAAGAGCTCGTCGCCGACAACTCCCGCATCGTGGAGCATATCGAGCGTCTGCGTATTCAAGTCTGCGAGCTTGTTAGCGAACTCCTGAACACGAGCGAAACCTTCCGATGATTCGATTTCCTTGAGGCGCTTCGTTGCATCCTCTGTGCTTATGCCCGCGGCCTTATCACCGAGCGCCGCGTTGCGCTCCGGAGCGTGCTTCACAAGGAGATACTCGTTCACCTCTTTGCGAACCTTGGCGAGATCCGTTCCGCTTTCCTTTGCGAACTTCGCCATATCATCGATGACCTTTTTTACGGCAGTACGACCGCGTTCGACGACATCGCCGAGACGACCCGGCATGAGAGTGAGCTTCTGGTAGATGTTCGATTCATCGGTAACGATCGCGTTGCGCTGGAGGTCGAGGATGCGCTTATCCGCGTCCTGAAGGAACTCCACAGTGGACGTGAGAGCGCCCTTGAGGGTCTCGGATACCCGCTTCCAGAGCTTAGGCTCCTGAGTGGTTATCTGGCTATCACCAAGGGACTGCTCGAGCTTCTGTGGCGTGCCATCCCCCGCGGTATACTTGTTATCAAATGCCTCGACGACTCGCTCCGGACTGGGTGATTTACCTTCTTGTCGTAGCTCTTGTATTCCTTTGGTTGATATTCCGCGACTCGCTGGGGTTGGCGTAGCGGCGGTTGCTTTCGCATACTGCTCGACAAGCTCCGACGTATCTTTCACAGAACCTCGATCAAAGGCGATGGTGAAACCGCCGACTCCATCTTCTCCGGCCATGCCGCCATCCTTAACCTTGATACCATCATAGCCTTGAGACTTCAGGTACTCCGTTACACGCTCGGCCTTCGTCTCTCCGGCCGCCTTCTTCGCAAGGAAGTCGTCGACTATGCCGTTCATCTCGTAGCGGTCTTTTATAACGAGAGGCTTTTTCAAGTCTACCGAATACTCTCCGACGATTTTTCCATATCCTGATGCCGTATCTTTTTTGTCTGCAAAATAAAATCCATCACCATAGTCGGTCTCAAAACTTTCTTTGAGAGGACCCGCCTCCTCAGTTCCGCGATACACCTTAGGACGAGAAGCAACGAACTCATCGGCCGTCTTGAACTTACTTAAATCTATAGCTTCGTCAGCAACCTTCATGGCCGCCTTCGCTACCTTAACGGGGACTTTTAGGATCTGCTCGTTCACAAGACGAAGAGCGTCCGCGGGCGTGCGGCCGGACTCCTTCACTACACGAACCGCATCTTCCGCGAGGTTGTCGGCATAGGTACGAGAAACGTGCGGGAACTTCGTCTCGATCTGGTCTGCGAGCTCGGTTGCCTTCGTAGCCTTCGTCATACGAAGCGGGTTCGCGTCGGCCGCCTTCAGCTCGTTCTGCGTGCGGATGATTTCGTCGAGAAGCGTCTGTGCTTTCGCATCATTCTTCACGGCCGCAACAGACGGCGCGAACTTCGTAGCGATACCCTCATCGATACCTTCCTTGATGAGCGTCTTCAGCGCCGTCTCCTCTGTAGCTTTCACAAGGATGCGAGGCGTGAGACGAGTACCCTGCTTTGCGATAGAACCCACAGGGAGAATGCCGACGGCATCTCCGACGACGCCGAGCTGGTTTCCAAGACGTGCGATACCAAGGACACGGGTCTCGTCTTTCGTAGGGGCGAGCGCATCAAGGCGCGTCTTCGCTTCGTCCGGAAGACCCGGCATCGAGCGTCCCTTGAAGCGGTCATAGAATGCGAGCTCTTCAGCGCGTTCCGGAGCAACGCCCTTATCGGTGAGGTGTACGACGTTCTCGCTGATAACTTCCTCATCGCTCTTTCCTAGGAATGGAAGGAAGCCTTCTACTTTGAGGCGCGTTACGAAGTCGACCGGTTGACCCTTATTCTCTGCATCCTGAAGGACTGCGCGATCGCGCGTATTACCGAAGAGAGCATCCTTGACCTGATCCACACCCTGACGCACTACGCTCGGCAAGAGGCCATATGCCTTCGATGCGACCTTCTGGACTGCGTTCTGCTTCGGAGCCTGAATGGTCGCAGGGACGACGCGGCGAGGCGCGACGGGTTCAGCGCCAGCAGTCCGGTTCAAGAGACCGGCCTTCTTCTGTTCTTCGATAGCCGAGTTTAGGAGTCCCATGCGGTTTATCCATTAATCAATGCCTCAAGTCTAGCATCGCCCGCATTCGCTCCTGTCGTATTGCGGAGCGCTGGAGGGAGCGACGTGTTCGCCGGGTTGACGTAGCTCTTCGGCGGGAACTTCGAGATGAAGTCCGTGATAACGCCGCCGTTGTTTATCCATGCCTGATAGAGCTGGAGATATACGCCCGGGTCTACCCATCCGTCTTCGCCGCGGGAAACCTCGAGCGCGTTCGCGTCTTCGGCGTAATCCTGACGACTGTATTCGAGCGCTCCGGAGCGGACGACGATAGCATCCGTACCTCCCGTGGTCTTGACCGGAGGAGGCGTGAGATAGACCTTCTGCCCGCCTACCTCGTACTCCTGTGCTCCCGGCGTACCGGCGACTGCTGCCTTATAGCCGTCTGCCTTCATCTCGTTCGTGAAGTCGATGACTGACTGGCGCTTCGTAGCCACAGAGAGCTTCTTGTTGATTTCATCGACTGAATCGTTCAGCGTTACGCCCGCGTCCGCGAGGAGCTGCGCGTGCTCCGGAGAGATCATGAGCTCCTTGATGTAGTCGGCCGTCTTTTCTGCACGCTCGAGGTCGCCCTTCATGAGGTTGCGCTGTTCGGTAGCGATGGTCTTCGATTCGGAGCTGAGGTCGAGGAGCTTCTCCTTATTGAGGGAGAGGAGCGTATCGTAGTACGCGAGCTTGTCTGCACGGTCGGCCGTGATAGCGGCCACAGAGCGGTCGATCATGTTCTCGGCTACGCCGATCTGGTTATTGCGGGCGCTCATGACGGCCTCGATGACACCGGCGCGAGCGGCAACGTCCTGAATGGCGCGGTCGGAGCGAGCGCCGACGATGCGCTGTGAGGCCGGAAGTCCTTGGTTGTAGCGGATGAGGTTATTGCCTTCAGTGAGAAGCGTATCGAGCTCGTTGGTGAGCTTCTGGTTCGCCTCGAAGTTCTCGTTCACATAGAGGCGGTCGCGCTCGGTTGTCTCGAGCTTCTCGCGGAACGGATCAGTGAGAGGCTTCACGTCCTGCTCGAGCATCTTCTTCTGGTCGCCTTCGAGCTTCGTTATCTTGCGGTCGGCTTCTGCCTTCTGGTTCTTCAGCGACGTATCGAGAGCCGCGCGGCGCTTGTCGACGTTCGCAGTCAAGGACGTGATGTATTCCTCCTGCACCTGAGGCGCAGTCGGAGAGGGGAGCTTAGGATTCTCCTTCGGCTTGAGATTCTCCGCAGGAGTCGGACCCGTCGGAGCCGGAGTCGGATTCGTTACAAGCGATACGCCTGAGTTCTTGGCGATGTTCGGAGCTAGACGAATAGCATCGTTCGGGTTTGCCGCCTTCACGCGCTGTTCCTTACCGCCCGCATCTATGTAGAGGTATTCGTTCATACGAGTGCTGGATCAGCTGGCGTTTCCGTCTTCTCCGTAACCTGCGTCTCTTGAACGGTAGGCACAGGAGGAGGCGGGAGCGGGATGCCCTTAGTCTTGTAAATCAGGTCGAGCAGATATGCGCGACGCGCGGGGTCTTGCTCGAACTGGAGCAGGTTGGCGAGCGTCTCGAGCTGCGAACCGAGATCGGTGTTCTCGCCGGTGATCGTAACGTAGAGGCGCTGGAGAACGTCGTTCCAGATTTCGCGGGAGTTCTTGATGAGCGGGTCGTTCTTCTTCAGCTCCTCCATCTTCTGTGCCTTGAGGAGCATCGCGGTTTCTGGCGTATGCGGTCCGATCTCGACGAGGTTGTCGACATACCAGTTGTTTGCTGCTATCTCGAAGAACTGGTTGATGAGGTCGGCGTTGCCAGTGAGACGGAAAATCTCCCTGCCCCGGAGGTCTTTGACCATCTCCGGAAGCTCCCAGCTGCGGAAGACGCGGGAGTACGCGAGGCCGAGCTTCTCACGAAGGAACACGAAGAGCTTCGTCGCATTCACGTCGAGGAGCTGGCCGAGACGGAACGGCGTATTCGCAGGAAGCGATTCTCCGGAGATGACCTCGAAGGAGTTGGCTATCGCGTCAGCATCGCCCATGAGACGGTTCCAGTCAGCGATGAGCTGGTCGAGACCCTGCATACGAACCTCAACCTGTGAGAGGTCATCGGAGCGGATGATGTCGCCGTTCTGGAGATCCGTCTTGAGCGACTGGATGGTCTTGATGTCCTTCGACTTGAAGAACGTCTTCGATGCCCATTCGAGTCCCTTAGCAAGCTGGTTGCCGATTTCGTTTGCACGAATCTGGTGATCGAAGAGAAGCTCGTACATACCTTCGCGCCACCAGCGACCCTTGTATGCGCCGCGGTGCGCCTCGATGTAGTAGTCGGACATCTTCTTTCCGGCCGGAAGCGCCTCTGCATAGAGAACGTTCTTCTCATCAGCGCCGCCGTCGGAAAGACCAGCACAGATGATCTTGGCGAGGACGTACTTTCCTTCGCTTCCTTTTTCGCCGTCCTCACGCTTCTGCGCTTCGTAGAGAGCACACTCCGAGATCTCACCGGTACGCTCGAAGACTTCGTAGAACGGACTCGTAGTGCTGCGCGTTCCGGTACGGAGCGTAGGAGAGAACGTCTTGCCGCCGCAGTTCTTAATGACGTGATCTATAGCAGTCTGGTTCCAGACTCCCTGCTTTGCGCGAATCTCGCTCTGCGTCATCATGTGGCGCTCGATGATCGCGGTATCATCGACGGTCTCTGCCGTCTGTATCGTGATGTAAGTATTGAGCGGGTCGCACGTCTGGTAGCCTCCCTTCACTTTCTTGAAGAGGATGTTGCCGTCGCCTGAGTAGAGCTCGGCGTTCGCGTTCATCTCTTCCGCGCGGCCGGTCTCCCACAGATATTCCTTCATCGCTGCGTTTGCAATAAAGACCGGAGCGAAGTCGGCCTCAGGATTTTCCGAGAAGATGAGGATATCCTTCGTGTCGATATCGATGTTCTTCACCTCGTTATCCATGCGAGGCTTGATGATGTCGAACCAGTATTTATAGCTGCCCTGTTTATCTATCTTTCCACGAGGATAGACCTTGTTCTTGAAGAGATAGATACGGCGTACCAAGCGGTACTGCGAGTAGTTGATACCTTCAGCGATCTCGATAGCACCACCGAAGTAGTCTGTGATTTCCTGCTGGAGTGTGCTGAAGATGTTCATACGATGAATTATTACACGATGTTAAGGACTCCAGCGTTGTTCCAAATGCCTCCTGTGGGGAGACCGGCGCTCGAAGTTGGCACGCCGAACAACGTTATTCCGCGGGAGCTGATATAGATGTCGTATATCGCATCCGTGAGCGGGTTGCCGTCGCGGTCCGGCATATACGAGAGCCGAACCTGACCGCCTTCGCCCGCGGCCACAAGCCAGTTGATCGTTCCTTCGCGGGTAGGGCTTTCCGTACCGCGGTCAAAGACATACAAGCCGTCGCGGATAGTCGCATCCTCGCCATCGCGCGAGACGCGGACGCGGAAGATGCCGTTCACATAGCCGAGGTCGCCGCCTATCTCAGTACGATGATCGAGCGCGATATCCATGAAGTGCATGTTGCGCTTCAGGCCGTTTCCGGTGCGACCGATGACGACCGCATTGATGCCGTCGAGAGAGGGAATCTCGTAATACATTTCCATCATGCTCTTCACGTCGACGAGGCCGGTCTGGAGCGTGCGTCTGCGATCGATGTTCAAGCCCGGACGGTTGCGTATCGTGAAGCCGTTCCCGAACACAATGAGGACGACCTTACGGAGCGTCTTCGAGAGAATATCGAACGCAGCACCCATGCGGCGGTGATTCAGTCCGTCTGGAACTTTCTCGTTTTCGATAGGATCGGCCATAAGGTTATGCGGTCTGCGTAGTCTCGGCTACGAAATCGAGCTGAAGATCCTCGAGTTCCGGAGCATCGTTGCCGTTCACGGTGAGACCCATGCGCAGCTGCACGTTGCCGATTTCCGGAACGCTCTTCTCTGCTTTCACCTTTGAGCCCTTAGCATCGACGACGGAAGCGAATGTCGTGAAGCTACCCGCATAGTTCTTCTTGTATGCGAGCGCTACGGCAGTGCTTGCAGGGAGCAATGCGTAGGGCGCGGTAACGCGAGCGATGGTCTTGAAGTTCGAGCGATTCTTCGTAGGCGAGAGCATCATCGTCTCGAGGTATGCGCTCGCATACTTCGCGGTCCAGTCGAGCTTATCGATGCCGTAGGTAGGCGATACCCCTGACTTCCATGAGACCCACATATCGGAACCCTTCGTGAGAACAACACCGATCTCGACAGTCGCAGCAAGACCGGCCGATATCGGATAGTCGAGCGAGAGCGTCTTCGGATAATCCTTGCTGTAGGAACCGAGGCTATATACCCCGAGCTCGGTCGCATCCCCGAGGATTCCGGAGAGGCCGAACACAGGGACATTGCGGAGGAAGCCGACCGCATTCGCATTGATCTTCGCCTTGTTCGATGGGCTCCATGCGCCCGGTATGCGGGTGTACGGAATGAGCTTCTCGCCATTGTAGAAGTAGAGCATTCCGGCATCACCGACGAGCGCGTACACGAAGTTATCGTCGCGGATGAAGGCGTATACCTCGATGTCATAAATGTCGTCTTCGGCCGTCCAGCTCTCGCTCACCGTATCCCAGCGGATGACGCGGCACTTGCTGATATCCTTCGTGCCGATGAGGAGATCGATATCGAAGTCGATCATCGTCGTGATGGTCTCAGTCTTCTCGACGTTCAGCTCCGTCTGCGGAATGAACTGATAGAGCTCGTTCACCTTGGCGACGACATTGCCGTCTCCGATGAAGAGCTGAAGGTTCTGTATGACCATCGGATGATAGGTATCGTTTCCATTCTGGAACGTGCCTACGACCTCGAGATTCCCTGACCAGCTCGCAAGATCCGCTACAGGTATCTTCCAGAGAACGTCGGAAGTGGCGAAGTATACGGTCGCTACCTCTTCTGTGAGGACCGGCTCGTTATCATCCGTATCAAAGTTATCGAGCACATACGGAGTATTGCTTGCGAACTCGGCCGCGCTCAGGGTAATCGCGCTACCGATGCGGAGAGCCTTCGATGAGATCGATTCACTAAACGTCGCAGGAGTAAGATCGGCATTCGAGTTGATGAGCTCCGTCTGTCCGGCTCCCATGATATGCACGGCCACGGGCGTATACGTCGCCATCAGGAGCAGCTGGTTATCGGCCGTACCGATGAGATCGAGCATTCCAAGAGACGGGCTCGAATCGCCGAATCCGCTATCGGTGTCGACCACAGGGGATGCCTGATGGACGCCCTCGAAGACGAGAACGTAGATGAAGCGATCGACTGATGCCGAGGCGAACGTGGCTACGACGTTGAATGACGAACCCGGAGTCGGATTCATGTAGCGCTTAATGCTGCGCTGGATATGGAAACCGCCGGAACTTCCTGTTCCGGAAGCGACCGCCGTCATCGCGTTCCCGTCGTAAGTGATACCGGTAACGCTGTGGTCGCCTCCGGTCGTATCGTAGTTTCCGGCGAATGCAACGACGATCTGGTTCGGCTTGTTCGGGATGTCGATGCTCGCGGATATCGTGGTAGAGCTCGAACCGGTACGGTTGAGGTTTCTCGATGTTGGCTTCGGGATATCCGAACCTGATGGAGCGAGGATAAGGCCGTCATTAAAGTTGATGAGCGGGTCCGTATCGAACGTCTTCCAGATGGTCGCCTGATCAGGCGTGAGCTCAGGGAACGCTGCGTTAAAGGCCGCGTACTGATCATAGTCGACGATAGGGTTCAACGTATAGACGAGCGTCCATACCCCTGCAAGCTCGCGCCATATCTTCCCGCTTGTGGATGAGAACCACAGAGTAGACCCATCCGATACGGCGATACCGACTTTCGTGAACTCATCGACCGTCGTACCAGAGTTCTTCGTGAGCTTCTGGTGCGCGGTGATGATGCCCGGCTTAGAGCGGAAGTCGATGCCGACGAGTTTCGCCGCGGCTCCGGCAACGCCGGACCACTTCGTATCGGAGAGTCCTTTTATTCCGCTTGGGAAGATAGATGCCATAGAAGATTATCGGTCCGGCCAGTGGCGGAAGTTCGTCTCGCCGAAGTACGGAGCGCCGTATGAATCGACGACGTAATCCTTATTCCCATCGACGCTCATGAACGGTTGCTCGTCGCGGTCGCGGTCGGAGTAGAACTCGGTGAGCTCTGCCTCCATCTTGTCGATGCGCTTCTGTATCTTGCGGGAGCGTGCCTCGAGCTCGTTCGGCTCGGTGTAGTCGAGTGCGGTATAGAGGGAGACGAGGCGATGGAACGAGGATGCGAAGCCCGGCGATTTCGTGGTATCGGCAGTCGTAAAGAAGTCGGCATCGCGCTCGAACTGCACCTCAACGCCTTCAGGATACGAATAGTTCTGGAGCGGATAGAACATGATCGACACGCCGAGCTTGTCGTACTTGTCCGGCGTACCGACCTTGTTCAGCTCCTCCTCGGAGAGGTCGCGGCGGTCGACGGCGCGAAGGATCTTCCATTTGCCGTGCTCGTCCTTGATGCGGACGCGAGCAACCTTGAGGTGCGAAACGTCGAGCGAGAAGTTCGTCTGGTTAGCCACGAGGTCAGTCGTAGCGATAGGGAGCGTATCGTAGTTCGTATCATCGAACTGCCAGCGACCGGCCGAACGCATGATCATCTCGACGACTTTCGAGAGCGCCTGATTCGCGTTGCGCGTGATGTCTGCTATCGCATACGTTACCGAGTCCGTTCCGGCCCAGTAGTGAACGTCCGCGACTATGCTGTTGGTTCCAGAGTTGTATTGCATATTAGTGTTTCACTACTGAATTAATAAGCCAGATGAACCCTGCGCCTATCGCTCCGATCGCAAGGACCACAGCGGCGATGCCGGTAACAAAGCTCTTGCTCAAGATGATGGCCTTGTATGCGTCTAGTATAGGGTCTAGCTTCCCGTTCGTTTTCCCGATGTCGTCCTTAGTGGCGACATTCTCGAGAGTTTTGTCGATCGCATTAAACTTCCTCGTCGTCGTTTCAGTATGCTCACGAAGGGTATCGGTAAGCGTCTGGATGTTCCGCTGGAGCTCGCTATTCGTGGGCTCAGTATTCGCCTCACGAACCATGCGTTCCGCGGTACGCTCTGCGGTCGAGAGCACCTCCTGAGCCGCGCCACGCGCATCATGAACGACTTCCTTGGCGGTCTCACTCGCCTTGTGAAGAATCGCATCTGCCTTTTCCTCTGGTGTTCGGTTGTCCATAAGCTATAGTTTTTCTCTATTTATCCAGCTTGAAACGGTCTTTGTTAGATCTGTCCAAATAGTGGAGCTTCCGTTCAGCAGTTTTTTAATCGTGTCATTCGCGCTCACGCTTTCGGTAAGTACCCTACCGAAGGCGAGTGCAGTAACGAATAGGTCGGTCGCGGTAATTGCTTCTACGAGTGAGCGCACGCTCTCTTGAACGAAGGTCGCCGTTGCGGTTACGGAGTTCGAGATAACTCGAACTCCAGACCGAATGAGAGTATCAAGCGCAACAACAAGTTCGGAGAACGTAGCAAGTCGCAGAAAAGCGCTGGCGAACGTGTCAGTAGCCGTCTTCGATTCCGAGAGGACTCTTGCAGGTGCAGCAAGGAGATCATCAGTAGCGGTCTTCGATTCGGAGAGCGTCCTCGCGGGTGCGGCCAGAAGATCGTCAGTTACCGTTTTCGATTCGGAAAGGGTAGTGCTGTATGCTCCTGCGCCGACGAGCTTCACGGCTATCCATGTCTTAGGGTCACCAGCGGAGTTGTAGTTCCACGTTATGACGACTCCTCCTGTACCGGTATTCGTTGCTCCGTTCGTAGTAGCGTCCGTTATTGCTCCGTTCTCTGCTCGTTGCGTACCAGCGACCACAGTGAGAGGCGTGCCTGAGTCCGGAACGCCAGCGCCGCCGACGAGCATATCGTTCGCCGTAAGCGTTTCCGAGGTAGTGGAGAAGTTGCTCGTGCTTCCTGCAACCGAGGCTTTTATAGCTGTACCGATAGAAGTTACGCCGCTGAATGACATGCCGACCGCTCCGACGTTTGTTGCACTTGCCCACGATGCTGCGATGTTATTCGAGCCGGAAGCGGGAGACGCGAGGCCGAACATGCTCTCCCAGTTGAACGATGCGCTTTCGGAAGCGAGAAGGGTCATCGCAACCCCGTTGTAGGTGCAGGTTATAGCGCCCGGGTTATTACGATGGGTGATGATGACAACGAGATAGTTGTCTCCGGTACAGTCATGCGCCCACGACTTAGACGTGATAGAGGGACCTTGTTGCGCGTCCGAGGCGTGTCCGAATGCTACTGCCATAGTTTTTGTATGGGGCTAGTGAGCCCGTCTCTGCTCTCCATTTCGGAAGAGCAGAACGGATTCGCTATGCGAACGCTACCTTCCAAGTGATCTGGAGGGTGTCGCCGTTCACTACGTTGATCGCGGAGAAGACTTGACGAGCGAGGAGAGTTCCCGCAGAGGAGGCGTTGAATACGCCTGACTCCGTAACGGCGACAGTTCCCGTAACCGTGAAGGACTTCAGCACTTGCGCCGTATCGTTCGTGGTCGTAGTCGTTACGAGCGATACGGTTCCCTGAGCGCGAGTAAGACCGGAACCAGACGTTTCGGTCTGGAGCGTAGTATCTCCCGCTGCAAAGGCGTTCGTACCCGTACCGACGGCGATGTAGTCGGCGACTGCTGGAGCGCCTGAACCGTTCAAGCGACCTGCGATAAGCGCCTTGCCGACCGTAGGGACACCGTTACCGATGACCTTCATGTTCCCGTAGCTACCGAGGAACGGAGCCACAAGGAAAGCGAACGGCGAGAGAATCCAGCGAGGATTCAAGAATCCCTGCTTGAGGAGGAACTTCGTAAGAAGGTTCTCCTGAAAGATCGGCTTGATCTTCCCATCCTTATCGCGGAGCACATACTGCACGTTGTCCGATGAGACTGCCTGAACTGCCTTGATGCGTGTTTTCGTAAGCATAATTTAATCGTTAATTGTGAGGCCACCAACCTCTTCAGCGACTTTCGTCGCATGATCGAGGTCGTCTTGTAATCCTTGCGCCCTCTCGTGGGAAAGAACGTCCTGCTTGTAGACCTCGAGGCGACGCGTGAGGAAATCCTTGATCTCCTCAGCAGTTGCCGTCAGCGGGAATGACTGGATTCCCGTGAGAAGCACCATCCCATTCTCTTCACCTTCCTGAGCTTCGGATATGGACCACTGGACGCTCTGGAGCGTCTCGTCCGCATCTATGTCCCGATACTGCGTAACCTCCTTAATTTCAATTTTCATAGGTATGAAGGTTAGGCAGCTTGAGGACGCCACACGAACGTAAGGTTCGTCTGGTTCGTAATGTCGGTACAGATGCCCTTCACGAACGAAGCGCCGACGAGAAGCTCGCCGCCGGTCTGCGTCATGAGAGTCGACCCCTCGATGTGGATCTGTATGTTGCCGTTGCCGTCGTCTACGGAGTCCGAGACTTCGACCACAGAGGATGCAACGTCCTTGCCGAAGATGATCTTCTCAAGGATAGCGGGGCCGGTAGCGATGACGACGTTCGTCCCTGCTGCGGCCTGATAGAACGGTTTTCCTGCGCTCATAGTGATAGTTGGTTAAGTGAATGGATGGGCTTTCGCCCTGTAGGAAGCCCCCGAAGAGGCTCCCTGAGGACGCATTACGCTTCCTTCGTAATGACGCCGTTACCTGCGGTAACGATCCACTGAACGCCGTCGGAGAAGATCTCTGCGTAGTTGCCGATCACACCTGCGATACGACAATACTTCGATGCTACAGCGTTGCCGTTGTAGTTGATGATGTCGCCCGTAACCGGGGTGAGGCTAATGGTCTGTGCTGCCGTCGCGTATGCACGGAAGACATGACCGCGAGCATCTGCCGCAGTCGGAAGGGTGAGCGGAACATCGCCTGATGCACCGGTGTTATTGATGATGGTTGGCGCGATGAGGTCGGTGAGCGTAACGGTGTACGCGCCGGTCTTCGATGCAACCGTCGCAAGACGAACGTCGAGCGTAGGGTATGCAGGAATCGTGCCAGTAACCGTCAACCAGAACCCGTTCATCAAACGAGCGAGGAAGTTCTTAACGAGGATATTCGTAATCATGAATGAGAGATTTAAGTTAATTGGGTCATCTCAGTCTTTTCGGACTGATGAGAAGGCGGGAAGCTCCTGCTCTCTCATCAACCCGAAGGTTGATGGAACCAGTCTTATGACCAGCTCGAGGCGTTGATAGACACCTTGACGAGGACGCGAGCGCCGTCGTCGAATGCCTTCGCCTTGAACATCTCGAGGGACTTGATGTAGTCCGCAAACCCCTTCTCCTTGCGCTGAATCTCGACGTTCGCTGGCATCTGCACAGCGAGGTCGATAGCTCCGCGCACCATGAAGACGGAAAGCTGAAGCTGGTTGCTCCAAACGTTTCCGGCAGCGGTGAAGGTTTCTGCGACCACAATGTCGCCGAAGCCCGTGATGTCGATCTGCGTACCTGCAATGTTGTCGACAGCGACAACCTTGCGCTTCTCCGAGAGAACGAAGCGGTTCTCCGCTGAGATCTCGAAGTAGCCGGTAGCAGAGTTCTTGCCGGTAGCAGAGCCGTTGATAGCGTTGACCGTGAGGACACGCGTAGCAGCGGCATCAGCACCGATGTCGATCTCACCTGCCAACGCGGGGACCGCGCGGTAGGTGAACGTAACACCTGCGATCGTAACAGTGTCTCCTGCCGTAGGATTCGTCGCCATCTCAAGAGATGCCGAGTACGGGAGGTTGTTGTTCTGGATCACAGTCCAACCCTGCCAAGGACCGATGATGCCGTTGGCGAGCACAGTGTCGCCGAGCGGAGTCTCACGGTTGCCCTTGGTCTGGCGAAGAACGCCGACCGTGTGAGCACCGACGACTGCATAGCGTTCCGCGAACGGAGCGTCCTGCATGTCGAGCTTCGTGTGGGCGGCGGTGAATACCTGAACGGCATTCGTGAGATCGAGGGCGATCGGGGTTCCCGGGACGCCACCAACCGAACCGGCATCAACGACGTTAAGGGCAGACGTAACCTGCGAGAGGTAGTGCTGCTCAATAAGGTTGTTGAGTTCCTTCTGCATCGCCATAGCTGCGAAAGCTGCGGCGTCGTAGAAGTTCTGCTTGCGATCAGTGTCGTCGACTTCAACGAAGGCGTACTTGAACTGATCAACCTCGAGTTCCTGATCCGAAGACGTAAGAACCTGAGGGGTAACGTCCGTGTACGGAACGTAAGTACCGGTCGCTGGCTTAGCGATAATCGGCTTGTGGTACTTGCGACCGTCAGCGGTGAGCACACGAGAAGGCTCATAGTCGGCGAGGAAGACGGCAGTGTTCTCAACGAACAGCGTCTTCTGCATCTCAGCGGACCAGTATTCCTTATCGAGAGAGCGAAGATCCATATGGATGGGTTCTTAGAACCCGCAATGGACGAAGGGCTACTGTGGCTCGCGCAGGAACTTGGTATATTCATCCCAAGTCTTGCGACCTTCAGCTGTAGACATGTCGACTTTCGGCGGCTTGCTACGATCGAAGATGGCCTTTCCACCCTTGTCCTTGCGGACGATAGTGGCATCATCGGACTTCTTCTCGGTCTCGAACGCCTTCACCTTGTAATCGATGTAAGGGTCCTTGACCGCTTGCCTGATGGAGATGTTCTTCAGCTTCGCAACAGCAGCAATTTCCTTCTTGAGCTCATCCGGAAAATCGAGCTCATCGAGGTCGCGCTGCTCGAACTGCTGACGAACAGTCTCCGCTATCTCCTCGGCCGTCTTAGGAACAGTGGCGTCGGGTTTCGGCACTACTGCTGGAGGTTTTGCGCCAGTCTTCGCTGCTTCACGGAACTTGATCTTTTGACCAATGGCCGTAGAGAGCTTCTTGCGCTGTTCTATCTCTCGCTTAACGAGAGATTCGAGAAGTGGATTATCGCTTTCGATGCCTAAATCGGCGGCCAGCTTCTCACGAACTTCGTCCTCTTTCACTTCAGCAATAGCCTCCTGTTCAAGCGTAGCTTCCTCGGGAGTCGGGGTTAGTTCTTTTTCATCCATAGGATTAGATTTGTGCGCATTGCGCTGTTATAGAAAACGCTGCCTTTCGGCAGCTGGTAGAGGGGACGATAAACCGCAAAGCAAATCGTCTCGAGAAGGGTCGCCCCTTCACCCTCGACCAGCGGTCGAATGTTTTGCGGTTTAGTTGAGTGTCAACGTGCTAGGCGATGCGAAGACCCTTCTTCTGCGCGAAGGACTGGGCAAGCTCGATGAAGTCATCGCCGTGCTCCTCCTTCGAGAAGGTACGAACGGTGAACCCGAACTTGTCCTTGATCTTCACGAGACCGAATGCACCGGGCGCAGGAGTCTCCTCCTCTACCGGTGCTGCTGGTTCAGCTGGTGCTTGCACAGCAGGTGCTTCAGGACCGGCAGCTTCAGGAGCGGCGACCTCAGGGGCCGTCGCTTCGGGTGCTGCCGTTTCACTACCCTTCTTCTGCGCTTCGACAAGAATCTCCATCAGCTTATCTTCACCGAGGCGAGCGTTGTATACGACTCCTAGCTTGTCTAACTCTGCGCGGATTTTGGTTTTGTCCATAGCCGAAGTATATAGCACGTTCATGGTTAATCCATGAGGCCAGTGTCATCCCTAACTGTGGATATCGCTTCACGGCGAGCACGCTCACTCTTTCGCTCATCACGCTTTTCTTGGTCTGGATTAAGCGTATTGATGATGTCTTCAAGCGGATACCGCACCGCATCCATCGGGTCCGACCATGCGTGATCCGGATATCCAAGCGGGTTGCCGTCTTTATCTTCCTTCCATGCGTAGTTCTCGAATGCCTTCCAGACATGCGTACTACGTTTCGTTACTGAGATAGAAAGATCCGCGACCATCTTGATTCCATAGACCACGGAGTCGGAGCCTTTCTCCGCGCCGATAGCCTGAACGCCATAGCTCACGAGTTCAGCGATACTCTTCGGTTCGGCCGAGTCTGCGACGGTAGGAACCTTATTCGAGTGCCGAAGGATGGTCTCGCCCACCGTCTTGTTCGGGATCTCATTGCCATAGAGCAGCTCATCGATGATATAGCCGCCCGAGTGATAGTAGATAGCCACAAGAACGAGAGGGTCAGGGAACCATCCGAAGTCGATGCCGTAGCGAAACAGCTTCGCCTCGAACGGGACCTCATCGATCTGTCGCCATCCTGAATAGATCTTTCCGCGAACGGTCTCGGGCGAGAGCCCCTCGATGACCTGATGAAAATAGTCCGGCTTCGTCTGTTCGTATGCGGCATAACGCTTGAGCGTATGGTCGTCGATGTTATCGAGATTTATCTTGTGGTTGTGATAGACGAAGATCGTATCGTCCTCCATCTCAGGCTTGAGCACAGGGATGTAGAAACCATCGGTTCCGGAAGGAATGAGGTTGAACCATCGCTGAATGATCCAGTGAGACTTCGGCGGCGTGTTGAAAAGAAGAATGATCTTGATGTCTGCCTTGATGGTACGGAGCGAGTCGTCGAGCACCATGAACTCCTGCTCTCCGATTTCATCAGCTTCCTCGATGACGACACAGGTGTAATTAGCGAGCGACTTGAGCTTAGCGCTATGTTCCTTCGATGACGCGCGGAAGCCCACGGCATTCACGAGGTTCTTGCCGTAGCTCATCGTCATATCGTTGTCGGTGATATGCAAAGCGTCCTCGATTCCCTGCTCTGCTGCACGGTCGCGGAGCTCTCGCCACAAGGAATGACGAATATCCTTATGGACCGCACGCATGATCGCGCAACGGAAGAACTCCGTACCGGTCAGGTTAGCAAGAATGAACTGCGACGCGGCCGTAGAACGCCCTGCGCCACGTCCTCCCATGAGGATGTAGTAGCGTTTCAGTACCGTGAAGAGCGGTGCGAACGCTTTATTGACCGTCTGTTTTAGCTGGAGCGCTTCCATTGAAATCCTTAAAGACTATCGTGTTGCCCTTCAACTGCTTTCCATCGGACGTGAGATCGAGCTTATCGCCGTACTTCTTCGGCTTGAGCTTCGATGCCGCCCACTTGCGAACGTCTACGCGGAGACGCTGAGCCGCGACCTTGGCTCCCGCTCGCTTCGCATCGCCTGATTTTGACTCAGGAAGCGCTTCATCGGCTATTGCATACATGTCTTCGAGCAACGCATCGGCCGATTCTTCCTTCGCGGACTCGTATTGCTTACGAAAATCTTCGTTCTCTCGCATCCAGCGCCAGATGGTAGCGCCTTGCGGCATTCCTTTTCCCTTGAGCACAGTGCGAAGACTGATGCCGTCAGCAAGCTGCTCACAGATAATATCCCCGAGCGCTTTCGTGTAGTCGGAAGGGCGACCTCTCTTTTTCTTTTCTTTCAATACCTTCTTTGCCATAGGGCTAGTATATCTCCTTTTCGTCCTCTTCCTTCTTCTCTTCAGGACTCAAAAGAAATGGTTCGAGCATCGACTTGAGAAGTTCGATAGCACGCTGACGCCCTATCGTCTCCGCGGCTATCGCCATCGGATCATCGAGCTTCGGCATTCCGGATACGAGCTCGAGCGTAAGGAGCTCCCCACGCACAGCGGATACGAACTCCTGTCCGTGCTTCGACCGTTTAAGACTCGCTACTGCTTCGGGTGAGAGAATCATATCTTTTTGAGGACGATATCCATGAGCTCACCGGTCTCGACGTTCACCTTCGCTTGCTCGATGTTGTATTTATCGAAAAGTGCGGAGACGTAATTCACGCGAGAGCGGTCGACGATATCCGCGAGCTCGCCAAGCTGACGAGCGAATATCTGCCCCTTATGGATATGGACCGTATTGTTCTTCGCCGTGTTAGCGAGGAACTTCGTCCACGCGGTTATCTTCGACTGCTCCTGTAGCTGGCGTGTCTCGTCATCGGTGAGCTTCATACGTTTGATGCCTTAGCTTTCTTATAGATATTGAGGACTTTCGTCATGCTCTTGATCTTCGCCTCCTGTCCCTCGAGCTCGAGGCTCACGAGAACGAAGTCGAGCTTGTCGCGCAGCGCTTGCGTCTTCCCGTAGTCCTCGACGGAAAGGATCACATCCGAATACACGGAGATGGACTCCGCGAGTTCTGCGATCTTCTGCTTGTTAGAAACCAGCGTCTTCTGTTTGCTCTGCGACATATTCTTTTCGGTTTTTTCTAATAACTTCCTTCTCCTGTTCCTCAGGGTCGGTCATCTTCCGATAGAGTTCGTGAAACCCCTCGGAAATCTCCGACTGCTGGGGCCTATTTTCCGGTTCTCTTTCGGCCATGAGATTTCTTAAGACGGGCGGCCGTCATCATCGCCGAATGCGCCTTGCGCTTGGTCTTAGGTATCTTCGCCCACTTCTTCTTATTAACGTCGGACATAAGCTGAGAGCGTTTCTCAGCGGAGACTTTCGCCCATCGACGCTTCTGTCCTTCGGACGCGGCGTTTAACATAGAGAAACTATAGCATCCGTCATTATATGAGGGAAATGAGGGAAGTGTGCATAACTACCTTGTGGTATATCTTCCGTCAATTATACTTAAAGGACACAAGAATAATCGATAAATACATGCCTAAAACCGCAGAACTCAAGGACAAGCGCATCATGCAGGTCGAAAAGGAGATCTCTCCGATAGTGGAAAAAGCCGAGTCGATAACCATCAAGGACGAGAAGTCCATGAAGGAAGCGACCGAGCTCCTCTCGGTAGTGAACCAGCGTCTCGATGCTATCGAGGCAGAGAAGAAGACCATCACCGATCCGGCGAACGCCATCCTTAAGAGGGAGCGAGCTCGTTGGAAGCCGACCGAGACAATGCTCGAGTCCGCAGTATCCATCCTCCGTAAAAACATCACCGCTTACCAGACCATAGCGAAAAGAAAGGCAGACGAGGCCGCTGCGAAGATTACTGAGAAAGTTCAGGCCGGTAAGATCTCCGCTCCGACCGCCATCCGGAAGATGGGAGAGATAGACGGACCAGCTGAGAAGGTCAAGTCGGACTCAGGCTCCATCGCATTCCGCACCGAACATAAGTTTGAGGTGCTCGACCACACGAAGCTCCCGTGGGCCTACCTCGTTCCGGACGAATCAGCTATCCGCACAGCAATGAAAGACGGCCTCAAGCTCCCGGGCGTTCGGTACTATACTGAAGAAGTACCAGTAAACCGACGCTAACCATGATCCGCTTCCTTACCCGTTTGTTCCGCTGGCTCGCAAGCCTCTTCCGGAAGGCACACAAGCCGTTCAAGCCATCGTTCGATAAGCCCGGAGAGTGGGCGAGCTTCGTAAAGAGCTTCCGTTTCGACCAGCTCTCACGGTCAGGAAAGCGTGCTGCATTCTCGCAAATCATGAGTTTCCGGTAAAAAGTGGGGAAAAAAATCGTGTCAAGTTTTTAGAAAAAGATCCCGAGAGGGGTCTTTTTACTTCCGTCATAGCCCACAAGGTATGCAAGTTGCATACCTCTCCTGTGGAGGTATGCAAGCAAAATACAGCGCGTAGGTATGCGATGAAAATCACAAATGATGGTAGCGCTAGCGCACCTTGCATACCTATCTCCTATATATACCTCCTGCTCCTTTTCAGCTCCCCTCTCTTCCTTCTTTTTTATACTCATTTACCATCTTATTAGGATTTAGGTATGCAAGGTATGCAAGGTAAGCAAACACCCAGTAAATAAGCCATAAAACGCTTGCATACCTCGCCATCCAGAGGTATGCAAGAGGTATGCAAATGAGGGGTTAAGCCTTCAATGTCTGCATTACAACACAAACGATTTTTTGAGCTTTTTCGAGCTCGAGTTATCCCCACTTCCGTCATTCCTTTCTTCCCTCATTGTCGGTTCATAGGTGCTATAGTTCTTCCTATGACTCTATTCATTTCAATATGTTCGTATGTAAACACAGTCGCTCATGCCGGTTCAGCACCTTCACAGGTAATGGATAGGGTCATCATGAGCGGCGTTGCTTGTATATGAACGATCACCCTATCTTCAGCGAGAAGCGCTGGGTCGTATGGGTCGCGGAGAAGCGCGGCGCGAAGACCACGAAGATCCCGTATTCCGTAACAGGGAAGATGGCGAGCGCGACCGACCCCTCGACATGGACGACGTATGAGAAGGCTAAAGCCGCATCCGAGTTCTTCTCAGGTATCGGCGTCATCTTCACGCCGGACCGGACGCTGCTCGGTATCGATATCGATCACGTCCTCGAGGACGGGAAGGTCGTCGGCGAGCACAAGAAGGCTATCGAGAAGCTCATTAAGGGCGCGGATACCTATACCGAAATAAGCCCATCAGGGACCGGCCTCCATTTGTACCTGCACCTCTCCGCTCCCCTCAAGCTCGAGGCTAACCGGCATTCTCCCTTCGAAGCGTACACGGATGGGCGCTATTTCACGTTCACGGAGGTCTCGTTTCACGGGAAACCGAAGGCTATCCGGACGATAGCCCCTAAGGAAGCGCTCGAACTCCTCAAAGGGATAGGGTATCCGTGGAAAAAGGAGGCCGTGGAACAGAAGGAACTGCTCGCGGCTCCGGCTACCGAATCGATCTTTACCGATGAGGAGCTCCTCAAGCGCATGTTCGCCAGCAAGAACGGCGAGGATATCAAGAAGCTCTATGACGGGAATGCCGACGCTAAGGAGGGAGATCTCTCCCGCGCTGATGCGTCGCTCCTCTCGCATCTGGCGTTCTGGAGTCGCAAGGACGAGGCGCAGATGCTCCGAATATGGCTCGCTTCCCCGCTCGGTAGTCGCAAGAAGACGCAGGAGCGCGAGGACTATCGCAAGCGCTCGCTCACCGCGGCGATTAAATCCTGTGATGAGGTGTACCAGACGAATGACGAACGCATCAAGGAAGAGACCGGTATCGATTTTCTATACACGATAGGGGCGCAGGGGCAGAAGATGGTTACGCAATGCACCGAGAACATTGCCCGTATCCTCCGAGAGGATGAGGAGTTCAAGGACATGCTCCGCTTCGATAAGTTCGAGAATACGTTCGACGTATTCGAGGATGAGGCATGGCGCTCGTTCGAGGATAACGATGTCGTCATCATCCAGACGAGTATCAGCATCAAGTACGACTTCTTCCGCAAGGTCGGCAAGGAGATGGTCTTCGACGCAGTAACGCTCGTCGCAAAAGAGAACGTCATCGATTCGGCTATCGACTATATCCGCTCTATCCAGTGGGACGGCGAGGCGCGTCTCGATAGCTGGCTCGAGAAGGCGTATGGCGTTCCGGACGATGAGTACCACCGCGCGGTAGCGAGCAACTGGCTCAAGGGCGTCGTAAAGCGCGTCCTCATCCCGGGCTCGAAGTTCGACTATGTGCTCGTGCTCGAGGGACCGCAGGGTGCGAAGAAATCGACCTCCCTGAATGTCCTCGGTACGCTTCCGAACGGGAAGAACGGCCACGTCGAGACCACGATGAGTATGGACTCGAAAGACTTCTTCATGCAGTTCCAAGGGAAGTTCATCGTCGAGTTCTCCGAAGGCGAGACACTCTCGCGTACCGAAGTGAAGAAGATGAAAGCGATCATCACGATGCTCGTCGACAAGTTCCGCGAGCCGTATGCCCGCACCTCGACCGATCACCCGCGGCGCTGCGCCTTCGCCATGACGACGAACCAAGAGGAGTACCTCAAGGATGAGACTGGAAACCGCCGCTGGTTGCCGGTGAAGGTCATCTTCAAGCAAGCCGACATCGCATGGCTCGAGGCGAACCGCGAGCAGCTCTTCGCCGAGGCATACCATCGCCTTGTGGTCGATAATGAGACCGTTCACGAGTTCCCTGAGGAAGAGACTACGCGTCAGCAGGAGGCTCGCCGTATCTCGGACCCGAACGAGGACCGCATCGTTGAGTGGTATCACAATGATCCTTTCAATACGAAGAAGCAGGAGGACGGTATCACGATACAGATGGTCTACGAGCAAGCGCTCTCTCAGTTCGGCTCGATGAAAAAGTACGAGGAGATGACTATCGCCGATATCCTTGCGAATAAGCTCAAGCTCGTGAAGCGTCGCAAGCTTATCGATGGTCAACAGCGTATGCGCTGGTTCCCTATCTACCAGACTTCGCTACCTGAGCTTGATGAGGCTATCGCTGACAGCGATCTTCCTCCGGGTTTCGAGTCATAGCTATGGATGAGAACATGATCCATTGCGAAGACTGCCTCGCTTACTACACGCCCGGCTATCCGCACGTCTGTCCTCCGTGGCTCAAGGCACTCGTCGAGCGTCGCAAGAGACTCGACGACGAACGGTAGGTATGGAGGAGTGGCGCGACGTACCCGGCTACGAAGGAAAGTACCAAGTGAGCAGTCATGGCCGAGTGAAGAGCTGCTCTAAGACTATTGCGTTCTGTCAAGGCCGGACGCGGGATCTCATGGAGAAAATCATGCAGACGCCGATGATGTACCGAGGCTATCATCATGTGCATCTGCGGCACGCAGGGGACCGGAAGCGATTTTTCATACATCAGCTCGTCGCTATCGCATTCCATCCGAACCCTGATGGCAAGCCGTATGTGAACCATATCGACCGGGTGAAGACGAACAACCGCGTCGAGAACCTCGAATGGGTTACGGAGAAGGAGAATACGGCGCACTGGATGGCCGACGACAAAGCGAGGGCGGCTATCGAGGAGCCGATTAACGCTGCGGACATTCCGTGGTAGTTATCCACACTTCCGTCATTTAGGTATTTGACGGAAGAAAAGACCGGAAGTAATATGACGAATGTAGAAATACACACCGATAAAAACCCCGATAACTAAACCGCAAACCCATGACTCATTCCATCACCGCTTTCGACCGCAAGTACCTCGCTCCGGACCTCTCAAAGCTCCGCGAAGCGCAAGCTATGCGCCGCGAGAACCGCCGCATCGTATACCTTGCGGTCGCTATCATCGCGCTCGTCGCGTTCCATTACGTCGCGCTTCCTGCGATCCTTCACGCCGTTAATCCGGTGCTCTTTTAATATGGCCCGTTACTGGACTACAGCAGCGGGAGACCGCATCGCATACGAGAAGCTCGAGGATTCTCACCTCCGGAACATCATCACGTTCATCGAGAAGAAAGCGGAGGAGGGTTTTACTGTAACGATGGGAGGAGGTGGGTGGGATATCGAGGATATGTGGTACGACGAGACGCATTATTCTGGTGAGAAAGCGAAGTCGTATTTTGATTATAAGAATATCTGCAAGGAAGCAGTTCGCCGCGGCATCATGACAGACCGTGAATATATTCTAAAAATATGACCCCTACCCGAACACAAGAAGAGATCATCGAGCGCATCAAGTATCTCGCTGAAGACTTCCGCGATTTCACCGGCGCTGCCCGCGGGGATCTTGTGGAGTTCCTCACCTTCGAGAACGCGCAGAGCTTCCTGAAGCCTGAGGTAACGAAGGAACAGTGGGCAGAAACCTTCAAGGAGGCGACCTTCGAGAACATCAAGGCGGCTATCCTCGACTATATGCCGTTTGCGTGGGAGAAGGCGAACGGTTGCCGCGGCATCTCCGCGAATCGGTCCATAAATCACATGGAGGCATGGGTCTGGCTCACCGGCGACGACGAGCTCCTCAAGAAGATGGATGAGATCTCGTACCAGCATTACGGAAAGGAAAAGCTCATCTTCGTGGCCGAGCACTTCGATATCGGATGGCAGGTGTGGGATGACGGCGTTCGTACTAATACTGATTCATGAAAAAAATCGTAAAAGCACACGCTGTAGTAATGAGGAATGATGGCTTCTTGCCTGATCTCCATCACCCTGATGTGGGAAACATCTACCATATAACATCGGATAAAAAATCCGCGCATGATTTTGTTGGGAAAATAAAGGGAGGGGAGTGGGTTGCTGTTCCTTGCACGATAACTTACACCGTATGAATGACATCGCAAAAAAGATATTCCCCGAGGAAGCTGCCCGAGTCGAAGCCGGTCATTGCGCGATGAACGCAGAGCACGTCATCGGCGGGTTCCGCGACGCGCTCTCCGAAAAGGAGTACCGCATCTCCGGTATGTGCCAGAAGTGTCAGGATGAGTTCTTCCGAAAATAGGTATGAAGAAAACCATTCTCCCGATAAAGAAGCAGACGTGGATGCCGCACGCTGGTCATCTCATCGTCGGCCAGCATTGCCGGTTCCGTCTCAATACGCACGTCAACGGATACATAATCTCGACCGTCGGAGAGTATATGCCGGACAGCGCCATCAGGAAGATCTATCGCCAGTCCCGCGGCATGAAGCTCGACCTTCAGGGCGATGCCGAAGAAATGGACTGGATCAAGGAGACTGGCGGCGCAGATGGCTACGGCGAAGAAATCGGATACGGCCGCAAGTACGAGACGATGGTCTTTAAGGCTAAAAAATCGAAGCGGGTTTGTTGTCCGTATGAGATGCGTTCTGCATCGAACATCGACGGCCAGAGCTATAACCTCGCGGCCGATGCGTACAAAGGACACCTCAAGCTCGTGAAGAAATACACAAATAAAGTACCTAAGAAAAAGATATGAGCGAAATGGAAAATCTAAAGAAGGCCGCTGACGCATCCAAGGTCGCACAGACGTTCGACGGGATCTCTAAATACATAGACCGCCTGAGCGACGAATGCGATGAGCGCATCAAGAAGTCTCTACGCGCCGATACGCTCATGCTCTTTACGTTCGTCGGATACTTCGCAGTCATTCTCGTGGCCTTGTTCTGAGACCTCGACCCGGTAACACGCCGTCTGCATACGGAGCTCATCTTCCTTGTAGAGCTCATCGCTGTGTTCCGGGCATGGCATTTCACAAAGGAATGGCGAGCGAAAGAGGGTGAATGGGACGGTGCTATCAACGTGCTCCGGTTGCTCGGGATGCTTCCTGAAGCGAAGGATCGGGGAGTGAAGAATAAGAAGCCGCTCTTCTCCGAAGGGGTCGAGATGGTGAAGCGCTGGTTCACACAGAAGAAAGAAGCGCAGGAGAAGGTGTACGCACCCGCATAGCTATGGACGACACTATCATCGCCGCATCGATAAAGGCCGCCGCCATTCATCACAAGGCGACGTGCAAGGACGGCATGTGCAATGTCGTTCTCTACGCACTCGGCGAGGCGTACAAGCATTATGTTCGCCGGACTTTATTCGAGGAGGAAGCACTACTCTTTATATGAACGTACAAGAAGAGCTTAACGCTTTAAGAGCGGCCGCCAGAGAAGCCGGTATTCGTCGGCTTGCTGCGAACCTCGGCGAGTTCATGATCTCGCAGAAGGTAGATGAGCCAGTGCTCAAGGCAGCAGACCTTATCCGTATTACCGAGGAGTCCATTAAACAAAAAGAATCATGAACTACGACTCATACGGCGAGGTAGAGAACGGACAGCAGACGTACCGCGGCATCGCGGAGGAGCTTCCGGAGAACGCGGTCATCATCGGATGGACGGATAAGAATGGTACGCATTTCGATATCCTTTTCGTCTATACCGCGCTCGGCTATGGGGATCTTCAGGGCGGTCTTCGCCCTCGCAAGGATCTCTTCGTGAGCATCATGCGCTACGGAGCATTCGCTTTCGAGGTGAACGAGGCCGATACGCATCCGGGCTACTACGAGGAGAAGCTCGCAACGCGCGGCGCGTTCGGCACAGAGCTTGCTGAGAAGATAGCAGAGCTCATCAATGGCGTGCGCCGCGAGCTCCACAAGATTCCATGAACGATCACCTCATCAAAGTGCGTGTATGGGACCCCGTGAAGAAGGATATGAGTCCGGGCATGAACCTCCCCATGCTTGCGGGCTATCTCTGTGGCATCTATCCGAAGCTCGGGAACGAAGTCTATCTTCAGTATTCCGGACTCGATGATAAGAAGGGCGTCGAGATGTACGAGGGCGACATCATGCGGATGCTCGTAAAGACGCCTCAAGGGTTCGCGGCCGTTACCGGCGTGCTCCGCTTCAACCGGCAGCGAGCTCAGTTCGGTGTCATGTACGAGCAAGAAGGCAGCGGTCCTCCTATCAATATCGAGAACAAGGAAAGCGAAGTCGGCCGACCGGAAGTCATCGGGAACGTGTACCAGAATTCGGAGCGAGCTCCGAAGGAACCAAAAATATAATATGGACGCTCTCACAAAAGCTCTCATCGAAGTCATCAAGGTCATGGATGAGACCGGCGCGGCCGAAGCGGAAGTCTCTATCGACTGGCAGAATGGAGACAAGCGGAAGATAAAAGTCGTACTCGACGACGGAGCAGACGCATGAGAAAGATCTCCATCACTATCGAAGTAACGAGCGTCCGGGTAGATCCGGAAGGCTACTACTACCTCGAGTACGTTCCGACTGTGAACGGGAAGCCCCGCGCCAAGCAGCGCCATGACTCCGACTTCGATAGCCAGACCCCGAAGGAGTGGGAGTCGAAGCTCGACAAAGGAGAAGCGATTAATATCTGCCTTCAGGACTTCGTAGAAAATCACCTATGAGTGTCTTCTATGTAAAGGATGAGAAGGCACAGGAGGCGCTGAAGAATATCGGCCGGATGGTGAAGAAAGAGATGCTTCCGGAAGGCTACGGCTTCGCCCTCCTTGTGTTTCCGTTCGGCGAAGGCGGCGGCATGTTCTATATGTCATCAGCTGAGCGCGAGACCATGATCAAGGCAATGAAAGAGTTCATCGAGAACGCGGAGAACGAGCCGTAACTATGGACTACTACGTTATCTATGAGAACCCGACTGACTATCCCGGTGAATGGGTAGTGCGCCGCTACACTCTCGGGTTCTATGCGACCGCGATGGGGAAGCCGAAGAGGTTCTTATCGCTCGAGGATGCTCGCGGTTGTATTCCGCAAGGGCTCACCTGCTTCAAGCGAGAAGTAGTGGACGACCCAGTTATCGTCGAGACGTGGCTATGAAAACGCGCCGTCTCACCATCTGCCGCGACTGCTGCAAGGCCCGTCGAAAGTGGCATGTGAAGAACGGTATCTGCGGGTTCTGCCGGTTCCCGCTCATCGATCTCAGCTCTTTCGGGATATGAAAAAGACCCGCTACCAGACTTGCTGATAGCGGGAGAACGGGATCACCTCCTCTCGGGCTTACGCTGCTCGGGCAAGTGTGCGAAGAGCTGCCGCTGAACGTCCTCCTGAGGGCGCATAGGCGGCGGGGCAGAGTAGCTCTGCGGCACGGTTCGCCGGTCGCAGCACTCCATCTCGGAAGAGACGGAGCCGCATTTGGTGCAAATCCTCATTGATGCACCTCCTTTCCTACTGAAGTATACGTCCTCACTCTCCCTTCATGAGGTTATGCGCACACTTCGGAGGAACCCATAATTTATACAAAATGTTCATAGCACTTCTTCTTGTCATAGCCTTTCTGGGATTCATCGCGTGGGTCATTGCCCGCCCGAGCGTGCCGATAGAGCCGCCATTCAAGGATTTCATTGTGGGTTTGCTCGTGCTGATAGCGCTGTTGGCCGTGCTGGATTTCCTCGGGGTTACGCACTTCGGCATCCTCACCTCGATCCCGATAGGTCGCTAGGATTTCTTATCAAGAGAGCGAAGGCCCCGGACTAATCCGGGGTTCTCTTGTGGGGATAATGATATTGACCATCAGTAGTCAATAACCCATACTCCGGATATGACTACCCCGATGAGTGCTATTACGAACGTGCTCGAGCAGATTATGAGAACCGATGCGGTCAGGGCGACGAAGTATATCGCCCCGAATCATATCGTCAGGGCTACCCGCAAATCCTATAAATACCACGGCGGTCCTAAAGAGAATTACGAGATCATGCTCACGATAGGGAAGCCGAACTTCGCAGAGCGTGAGTTCGTGAAGCGCTGCAAGAAAGCGAACGAGCCCTTCCCGGTGAAGAAGGTACAGCTGCGCTTCCCGATGAAGCGGAAGTCCGGCCTCAAGCCCCGCGCTAAGAAAGCATGAGCACATTCCGCTTCATCCTCCTGTGTCTCGGGTGCATCGGACTCTCGCTCCTCGGCGTCGTCGCCTTTGCTTCGCTATGCCTAAATACACGATAGATCCGAAGCGGGCTATCAGCTGGTCGGCGATATCATCGTTCGACTGGGACCCTGAGCAATGGTTTGAGAGCTACATACTCGGCAAGCGCCAGACCTCAAGGGAGATGACGTTCGGCTCGCTCATCGATAAGAAGTTCCAAGACGACCCGAAGTTCCTTCCGAAGCTCCCGCGCTACGGAATGCTCCAGCACAAGATGGAGGCGAAGCTCGGGAAGCTGAAGATAGTCGGCGTGCCGGACGACCTCTCGCTCGAGCTCTTCAAGCTCTTCGACCTGAAGACCGGCAAGACGGCATGGACGCAAGCGCGAGCCGACGCGACCGGCCAGCTGAAGATGTACCTCCTCCTCGTGTGGCTCAATTACAAGATCCCGCCGGAGAAGTTCACCTGCGGTATCCACTGGCTACCGACCTACGAGCGCGGCGACTTTT
>ERZ1292625.864-Hain-H41-01um-R1-864-length-40844-cov-24_pt1 | contig 40844 bp, 52 predicted proteins | sample MGYA00564400_ERZ1292625 | MGnify/ENA primary metagenome ERZ1292625 (study PRJEB36523, sample SAMEA6512639) | groundwater metagenome | collected 2019-01-08 | study: AquaDiva: Metagenomics assemblies of 32 groundwater samples
AGGGAGAGAACGCCGCCGAGGACGATGCCGGTTTCAACGTAGCTCATATATTCTCCATTTCTGCAACAAGCCGCATCATAATAATCGTACCTCTTCGCATTTTCCGATTTTATCGGCGTCCAAAAAAGTTTGGCTCTTGGCACGAAAGTATGGGTGCCATTATGCCCCTTAACGTCCAGATTCACCACCGAGACGCGGGGAAAACCCTTTACTACTTGCTTACCACGGATTTTCACGGAATTACACGGAACAATCAAAAGACCCTTCTTATAAATTCAAATGTATCTCCACCAAAATTAAACAAAAGGCCTACCCTTAATTTGGTTGTCTTGAGATAATTTATCAATTGTGCTTCGTCCTGCTTGGCTATTTTCTTTATCGCCTTGTTTTCAAGAAGGATTTTATTTTCCACTAAGAGATCAGCACGAAACCTGCGTTCAAAAACAACATCCTTATAATGAACATCCAACTCCTGTTGCCTTTGATAAGCTATCTTCAGTGCATTTAGTTCATAACATAAAGCATCTTCATAAACCGATTCCAAATAACCTGGTCCAAGTTCTTTATGTACTTCCTGGCCCGCTCCAATAATTTTATACGTCAACTCTTCATGTAATAAGGTATTCATTATTGTATCCGTGATATTCCGTGGCCTTTTCCGTGGTAACTGCTTGAATTTTATCTCTATTCATCATTGCTACCTTCAAGGCATATTACCCACAGCATCTTGCCATGAACCAAAAGTTTTTACCTATTTCCGCTTCTTCAGCATCCGTGCGATCTCGTCTTCGCCCAGGGGCTTCGGCTGCTTCACGCGCAGACTTTCGGCCCATTCACGGGCAAAGTCGCGCTGCAGATAGACGTTCAGCAGGCCCGTGATTACCATGGCCAGTGCCGCGCCGGCGCTGGCAAGGGCCATGTCCTTATGGGCGTCCCAGATATCGCCCTGGGTCCCCAGATAGGCCGCTCCCAGGCCGCCTCCGAAGAGGGCCGCCGCCGCCCATTCGAAGAGTTCGTAGATCATGGACGTGGACATGGTAAGGTCCAGCGGAAGGAAATATCCCCAGAACCCCCTGACGTTTGCCACGCGCAGGAACACCTCCCGCACGGGATAGGCGAGCAGCAGCCCGTAGCTGAAGTGTACGACGCGGTCGAAATTGTTTCGCTCCCAGCCGAGGAGCGGGTTCAGGGACGTTCCGAAGAGCGATTGGAACCACCGGTCATAGGGGACCTCAGCGTAGGTGTAATGGGCGCCGACCTCGTGAAGGCAGAGGAACAGGAAGATCAAAGTATAGGAAATGCGCGAAAGGAGCATCCTCCGGTGAAAGGTCGCGACCAGGACGACAAAGGCGACGACGATTGCATTCTCTAGCGCCCAGTCGTCACGATAGTGAGGCTTGATCGCCAGGGCGGTCCAGAGAACAAAAAACAGAGATGCCAATATCAGGAGATAGCGGCGATGGGGAATCGGCATGGGCAGGCTCCATGAACAGGAAATTGGAAACTGGACGCAATTCTATCAGAAAACGCATGAATTTGCACCTGCCTTCCTCTCTTTTTCCGAGGATGCCTCCTTCCCCAGCCATGGCACGAAGAGGGCAAAAATTTTCATGACAACGCCGCCGATCGGTGATATTCTTATCACTGTTAGATGATAAATAAGGAGGAGACCATGCCTTCATTCTGCCCAAGAGTAAAATTTGTCCACATGATCCGATTCTTTATCATCATCGCTATCTTTACTCTGCTATGGACAGGAAGCGCCTCGGCCGGAGAGTCCGCCGGCCTCGAGAGAAAAGTCCAGACCACGTTCCACGCGGACCTCGCCAGCCAGGTAAACCCCGAAGGGCTCCAGCTCTTCGTCGGCGGCTATCGCCGGTGGATCTCGGGGATGGACCAAGAGCTGGGGACGCCCTCATCGTACCTCCAGACCGGCATGGGCCTCGGCGCGAGCCCCGCCTATACAAAGGCGGCAATCCACGGCGAGTGGATGCCCGCGGTCTTCGCCAAGGTGCGGCTGGAGTACGACTTCTACCGGTTCTTCGGCGACTTCGGAGCCCTGCTTTCCTTCACGTCAGCGGACTCTCCATTTGGTAGACGCGAGGTGAAAGCCAAGGAAGGGCAGGAGGAAAGCGCCTGGGGACGGCGGGTGCTGCTCCAGCCCACGCTGTACGCGAAAGCCGGTCCCGTCATCATCAGCAACCAGACGGACCTTGCCTACTACCGGTTCAGCGGGAATGGCCCCTATTTTCTGGACTGGGAGTATGACACGCTGCTCAAGGACGGGGACTCGGTGATCGCCAACAGGACCCAGTTCCTGCTCAAGCCCTGGAAGCGAGGACAGGAAGCGATGCTGCTCGTGGGCCCGTACTATGAAGTGACCCGCGCCCATGACGCGGACCTGACACGGCAGCGCCTGGGCGGCGTCCTGTACTGGGTCCCGGCGGACAAGCTCGGCTCCGTCGACCGGCCGAGAATATATTCCCAGCTCGGCGTGAACCTGCAGGACCGGAACCGGGACAACGAGATGTTTTTCACGATCGGCGTCGGGTTTGATTATGATCTGTAGGCCTGCGCGGTCCCGCTGGAGCCTGCCCCAGCATGGTTAAAGCAGGGGGGACCGGCTTTAAAGCGGTTCCCAGGGATAGCCGAAAATGATCGTGGTCTCGAAGCCTTCCTTCCCGGCGGCCACGTCCGCGCGGAACACGACGCCCGAGGCGGTGACCATCCGGAAGCCCGCGCCGTAAGACGCCCGGTAGATGTCGCCGAGTCTCTTGCGCTCGTCCTCCACGCTGCCCAGCTCATAAAAGAACGCGAGCTGCAGCACGGTGCGGATGTCTTTGGCGATAAAGATGTCGAAGGGCCGCGCCTCCTCGGTCAAGTTGAATCGGAACTCGGTCCCGTAAAAGACCGCGTGGGCGCCTTTATACCGGTCATTGGGATAAGACCGCAGCCTGCTCGTGCCGCCGAAGGAGCCCGCGGTGCCGTAGGTGTTGGCAGCGACGATGCTGTCAACAACGGCCCAGCAATCTTGCCACTCTTGCGTATCAACGGCAAGGTCATTGCAGTTTAACCCTTGTTCGACCGAGATGGTATCCCGATTGATTTCCCCCTGCCTCAAGACGTGTGCGTCCGCTCGAAAATAATTGAACACCCAGGTACTGATCCGGCCCATGGGAATGTATGCCGTGGCATTGTACTCCATATGATAGAAGTCCGGGTCGCTCTGGTCCTTGGGCGGCGACCACCACCGGCCCGCGTCGAGCCGCAGTCCCCGGCGCGGGTCGGCGTAATCGTCGGTCAGGTCGAAGCGGGTCCCGAGGACATAGACCTGCTCCCGCCAGGGCTGAGGGTCCTGCACGTCGAGGATGGTGTTGCCCTCGGGGTCGAGGATGGCGCCGAGCTTTGAGTTGATGAGGTAGCCGCCGCCGTAGACCTCGAACTTCCGGTCGAAGTAGGTATTGGTGAGCCGCCCGCCGATGAACTGGAAGTTGTCGAACTTCAAGAGCGTGTAGTCGTGCTCGGCGGTGTTCATGCCCCGCTCGCTGAAACTGGTCACCGTTGCCTTGTTGAACCGCTCAACGTTGATGTCCAGGATGAGTCTTTCCGGCACGAGGTGGACGTCGATGATCCCGAGCCCGAGACCCAGCATGTCGCCGGTCAGACCGAATCCGAAGAGGTCGGTGTAGGTGCCGCCGAGATTCATGCCGAGTCCGATCACGGCCAGGCCGTCGCCGATGCCCGGCAGGCTGTAGGGCGTGGGGAAAATATAATAGCCGGATTCCTTCTGGAACTGCGGTTTCCGGCGGTCGGGAATCGGCAAGTCGGCAACGGCGTCTGTTGCAAGCATCAGGATCAGGAAAACAACGGCCAAATACCGCGGGAACCGGACCATCGGCGCCCCTCCTCACGATGTTTTATGAATACGTCCCCACCCCTGGGTCTATGACGCCCGGCTGTTTTATTAAGAAACGTACATGAACTGCGCTCACAAAGGGAGATGAAAATCGGTAGTCATCCGGCCACCTTATCATCACCCTCATCTTTGAATTCTTCCCATCTCATAGAAGACCCTCACCCCTACCCCTCTCCCCTTGAGGGAGAGGGACAAAGGGAGGGGGGGTTTCATGATTGAAGAGCTTTGGAAAAAAGCATTTTCAGATGAAAGCCACGAAATCGGTGACATAATGGGCGATAAGGGCCGGGACCACGGAACCCGTCCTCACCATGACGTACATGGGCAGGATCGCCCACAGGCCCGCAACAATGATGATATTCAATCCCTGCGACCAGTGCATAAGCCCGAACAGAAGGGACGAGATCATGATCATGGCTGCCGGTTTTGGGATGACGCGTTTCATGACCGTGTAAAAAAACGCCCTGAAGATGAGCTCTTCCGTTACGCTCACGAGCGCAATGCCCGCGGTCAGGTCAATGACCTTGAGGGAGAGATTTTTTATCACCGGGAACGTGGCAGGCTTGAGCGAAGACGATAATTTTTCCAAAAGACCCGTCCCGACCTGATCAACCAGCACGCCGGCAGCAGACGCCAGGACGGACCACGTGACGCCCTGTTTCAGATCGAGCTTGACCAGCCCGAAATCAGCCGGGGTCGCTCTGTGTTTTTTGATGAGGTAGAGAATAACGGCAACGGCCGCTATCCTGACCGCATAATCGACGAACAGCCATTCGCGATAATTATGCACCGGCATGAACAGGAAATCATTCAAATAGAAGAATGACATGAGGACGCCCAGTGAAAGCACTTTGACTTTTCGGTCCCGCTCGTCCATCGAGATCCTCTCTCCGACCGGATGCAGTCTTTGACCCTCTCCCTCCCGGCAGAGGGACGGGGCAAGGCGAAATTAAAACAGGCCCAACTGTTTCTCCCGCTGCTTTTCCTTCTTCACCCTGTCAGGCACAATGCTCACGCCGATGAATTTTCCCGGGATCTCGCTCAAAAAGGGAGAGGGCAACGGAGTGAGCTGCTGCCCGTAGAGGAAGCGACGCCGGGAATGGACAAGGAACAGCTCGTCCTTCGCCCTTGTCATGCCCACATAGAAGAGCCGCCGCTCTTCCTCGATGTCGACGCCGTCCTTCATGATGGTACAGGGAATCAGGCCCTCCTCGCATCCGGTGATGAATACCACGGGAAACTCCAGGCCCTTTGCCATGTGCAGGGTCATGAGCGCGACCGCATCGGCCCGGGGATCGAAGAAATCCGCTGCAGTCAGGAGCTTTGCTTCCTTGGCGTCAATTGCATCAGCCGGGCCCGGCCCTGCGGCATTGTCAGGCTGAATGAGCGACTGGAGGTAGGCAATGGTCTCCTCTATTTCTTTTGTCTGCGCATTGCTCCTGCGGCCGATCACCTGATAAGGAATGCCCGATGCGCTGAAGGTCTCCTCCAGCGCCTTTGCCTGGGCATTCGTTCTGTAGATCACGGCAAAGTCGGAGAACCGGAAAGAACGCTCCGTAACGCGCCGTGCCCCACTGGTATACTGCTGATAATGGCTCGTGCCGCCCATGCGATGCTCGATCTCGTTGACGATGAATTCGCCTTCCTCCCTCTCGTCCGGCACGGACAGGAGGCTGATCTGCGGTCCCTGTTCCCGCGTCGGAACGAGCTCCTTGGTGATGCGCTTTTGATTGTTCTTGATCACGGTGTCCGCCGCGTTCAGGACCGCCGCCGTTGACCGGTAGTTCTCGGCAAGGGTTATCCTTGCCGCGCCCGGGAAATCCTTTTCGAAGTTCAGAAAATTCTCGAGGTCCGCGCCCCGGAAGGCATAGATAGCCTGGTCCGGGTCTCCAACGGCGCAGACATTGCCCGCAGGGCCGGCAAGGAGCCTCAGCAAGCAATACTGGGCGGGATTGATGTCCTGGTACTCATCGACGATGATGTACTTGAATCTGTCCTGATAGGTACGGGCGATATCGCTGTTTTGAAGCATCTCAATGGGAGTGCCGATGAGGTCGTCGAAGTCGAAGGCATTGCGCTGCTTTAATGCAGCCTGGTAGGCTTCGTAGATCTCTCCTGTTTCGCCATCCCCATCGACCAGGAAATTCTTTATCCGCGATATCCGTTCAACCATCTGCTGAGCTTTTTTGACTGAATCCTTCATCAGCGGCTTCAGAAGCTCCACCTGCTCATCCCTGTCGAGAATAACGAATTCTTCGCCGCGGCTGTCCCTGATGATCCTGAGGCCGAGGAGATGGAAGGTGCCGATGAATATCTTCCCTGCGTCTTCGCCGAACAATGCCTGCGACCTCTCCCGCATCTCCCGCGCCGCCCGGTTCGTGAACGTCACGGCGAGGATGTTCTCCGGCCGTGCGCCCTGATGAATGAGACAGGCGATCCGCCGGACAATGGTCAGCGTCTTCCCCGTGCCCGGCCCGGCGACGACTAAGAGCGGGCCGTTAGTGGTTGTCACGGCTTGCTTCTGGGGCTCGTTGAGGTCGTCGAATATATGAGAAGTTAACGCCATCCTGCCGCCAGCCTTAGTCCGTCATTCCCGCGAACGCGGGAATCCAGAGACTTTGCTTTCCTCCGTGACCTCTGTGTCCTGTGGCTGATCGCCTCTTCATTGACCTTCACAACAGCTTCATCTGCCCCTTGATCTCTTTCCGTTCCACTTCCTCGAAGATACTTACCTTCCCGTATTCCCCGTCATACCCCGGCGCGATGTGCACGTTGCCCGCGCGCATGCGCGAGACGGCCTCGCGGATGAGCGGCGTGCCCGCCCGTTCGATGTCCTCGAGCGGGGCGTCCATGAGGATATGGAATTCATTGCCCAGCTTTTCGAGCAAGGGGAAATAAAGGGCGTTCACCTTCTTCGCGTTCACGCCGCACTTCAACCCCTCGGCAATGATCTCGGGCAGGGGAATGATGGAAAAGTACGTCGGCGCGCCGGGAAGCTTGAACCCTTCTTCCCGGTCAGCGAGCTTCTCGACCCGGTGCATCACGCCCACGGTCAGCTTCTTCCCGCATACGGGGCAGAGGTAGTCGTGATGGATCGTCTCCTTGGGAGAGAGGCTCACCCCGCAGTCCCGGTGGCCGTCGTAGTGGTACTTCCCTTCCTCGGGGAAGAACTCGATGGTGCCCAGAAAACCTTTTCGCGTTTTGATGGCATTTATCATCGCGGGATAGGAGATCTCTGTATCGAATTGATTCGCCTCGCGCCCGATCTTTGCCGCCGAGTGGGCATCGGAATTCGAGACGAGCGTTATCCCGTCAAGGGCCGAAAGCCGCCGGTTCATAAGAGGGTCCGACGAGAGGCCTGTCTCGATAGCGTAAATATGCGGGGTGAGTTCTTCGAAACATTCTTCAAGCGAATCGAAGCCCGAGGCCGCGCCGAAGACGGAGAAGTGCGGCGTCCAGGCATGAGCAGGAATGAACAGGGCATCGGGCGAGGCGTCGAGGGTGATCTTGAGCAACTCCTTGGCGTCGAGCCCGAGTATCGGCCTGCCGTCGGCATTGAGGTTCCCGATTTTGGATAAAACAATATTCAGTCGTGCGGCACTTGCAAAATCCGGCGCGAGGATTACGGAGTGTACCTTGCGCGTCCTTCCGTTCTTACCGTAGATGCAGCTTATCTCCGAGGAGAGGATAAAGTAGACATCGGCCTTGCATGATTCAGGAACATCGTCGGCCCGATACTCCTTCTTGAGCATGAACAAACCGTTGCCGACAGGGTCAAGCTTTTCATTCAACTCCTTGAGCCATTTCGGGTGCGTGAAGTCGCCGGTAGCAATGACCGTGATGCCCTTGAGCTGCGCCCATTTCCAGATGCCCTCGGGCGACATGTCCTTGCTCGTGGCGCGGGAGTAGTGGGAGTGGACGTGGAGATCGGCGATGAAACGCATGGGGAATTATAGCATGAAAATTGTTTTTTGCCAGGGATTAAGAAGGAGGACCAGGCCGTCTTCTGCGTCTCTTTGAGATGACGCCGACCGTTCATGACCCGGCACAATGCACGATTACTGTGCATGATGTACGGTTACGGTTTCACCTGCTCAACAAATCTCCCCTGATATTTGGCATGACCGTCGCACTTTTCAAATATGAACTGGCAAATCCTGGTGCCCGGATATAAAGCCAATGGTCCATGTCCTAAATTGACGATTTCCAAAACCTGATGGTTTGAAATGCCCGGATGCATGAAACCGGCGGTAACATGAACAGCGAGCCCAAAACGCGCAAACCGGCTTCTCCCTTCAAGCCGACCGGATATATTATCGGCAAGGGTAATTTTTTCTCTCGTGATCCCCAAAATCATCTCACCTGGTTTTATGACTACGTAACCGCCGTCTTTAACGTGAACAGCTCTGGTTATATCTTGAAAATGAGAATGATTTTTTACGTGATAGATCTTTGATTGCTTTTTAAAAATCCTGAAATCATTACCGAGGGTAAGATCAATTGAACCAGGTCCGATCTGCGATTTCTCGAGCGGTTCGATGTTGATCAATTTATTTTTTAAAGCTTTCTCTATTTCTTTCCCGATTAACACGCTCATAGTACGTTGGCCCCTCCATTAACTCTTTATTTGATCCGCCGTTGTTCTATCCATCCTTCGCAGTGATCCGCACGAGAGTCCTTCTCAACGACGAGGCGTGAACAGCGCATCCCGGATACATACTAACCGGTCGAGCAGCGGCGCCTTTCTTCCGTTTACAAACATCATCGCCTCACGAGCCTCCGGTTGATGTCCTCTCTGCCCCCATACTGCGTATTAGACATAGTATAGCGCGGTAGTCCGCGTTATGGGGAATTCCGTTTTTTCTTGAAAATTGTGCGGTCGATGGCCCCGATGAAAAGGGCATGCAGTGCTTCTCTCTATTTCACCTACAATGACAACGGGATAGGGTGATAGAGAGACGGTGATGCACTCTCGACTACGCATTTCGGCTTGCACTCTGTCCGCACTGTGCCGGGAAGAGAGGGAAAAAGGATGCCTGAGCAGGTCGTTGCGGCCTCCCTGGACGGTGTCATGGGCATCCTGTCGCCCGACCTGGCGCTTCTTTATCAACGCCGCGACAACAAGACTGCCGACCTGTTTTTTTGTGCAGTGCATGTCGGCCCCCTTCCTTGACACCTCCATGCTGCTATGATAGCCTTTGTTCAGCATTTTGATATGTAGGGTCATACGGTCATCGGCAGTTGAGGCCAACTCTCCAAGAATATTCGGGATTCCCACCGGGAGGGCCGGATTACGACGCGGGAGCAAGGCGGGCAAAAAACATGTCTGAACGATTTTATCTCCATGCGCACTTGAATATCCGCGAAACGGGAGCCGGAGAGAAGAAGCGGCTGCTCAACGTTGTCGTCCGGCGCTTGATCCCGCGCCTGGCGCTTCTTCTGCTCCTGGTCGCCCTGTCCGACTCCGGCCAGGCGCAGACACGGCAGCAGTCCACTGAAACCCGCGAGGCAGCCTATTCCTTCGGCGTCTTTCCCTTCCTTCCCGCAGCTCGGCTGGAGGCGGTGTTCGCGCCGATCGGAGGAGAACTGGGCCGCGCGCTCGGCAGAGAGATCCATTACCGCAGCGCCGCGACCTACGAGCAGTTCGTGCAGCGGCTCGCGAAGCAGGAGTTCGACATCGCCCATATCCAGCCTTTCGACTACGTCCGGATCGCCGCGCCGAACGGATACCGGCCGGTGGCCCGACGCAATGACGTCCTCGCCGCAATCGCCGTGGTGCGCGACGGCAGCCCGCTCCGGAGCTTGGACGGCCTGCGCGGGACGATCATTGCCATGCCCACGGAGGTCTCTGCAACGACCTCCCTCGCCAAGGTGATGCTCAAGCAGGCGGGCGTCGAACCCGGAAAGGACGTGAAGATCAAGTATTTCGAGGACCACCACTCCTGCATCCATCAGATGATGATCGGCTCTGCCGCCGCGTGCTTTACCGGCATCCAGTCCGCGCGGCTGTACGAGGCAAAGACCGGGGCCAAGCTCCGCACCATCGCCCGATCGCCGTCCATTCCCCAGACCCTCTTCGTCGTCCACTCCCGCGTCCCCTGGAAGGACCGGGAGACCATCCGACGGACCCTGCTCACGAGCACCCTCCAGGGGCTCGCGCCGGAGCTGCGGGAGTTCATCTCCCGGGACGCGCAGCAGCCCTTCATCCCCGCCGAGGACTCTGATTACGACATCGTCCGGCAGTACTGGAGCCTGCTCGAGGGGCGCCAATGAACCGGTTCTCCCTGAAATACCGCATCGCCCTGACCGTGTTCGCGCTCACAGGCGTCATGCTCGCCGTGCTCATGTGGCAGGTCCAGCGGATGCAGGATGACGCCATGGCCGCGGCGCAGGCGTCTGATGAAGCCGTGATCATGGATGTACTCGGCGAACTCAGCCGCTTCTCGCTCATCAAATCGGAATACAGCGACCTTGAGCATTACTTCAGCATGGTCCGCAGGAACCCCCAGGTCGTGAAGATCATCGTGGCCGATTCCGCAGACCGCATTGTCATGAGCACGGACGCAGGCCTGCTCGGCCTGCCCCTCCCCCTGCTTCGGGATACCGAAGCCAGCCGTTGGCGGACCAGGAAACTGATCAACGCCGCCGGCCCCCAGGGTCTGCTCGCTGTGGAATTCTCGAATGCCGAGACGCTTGCGGCCCGGAAGCGGACGCGGACCTGGGCCGCTGTTGTTGCCCTGGCGAGCATGACGCTCATCGCCCTCGTGAGCGTAATCATGGGCGCCGCGCTCACCCGCAGGCTCGCTGCCCTCGCCCAGGCTTCGAAGCGGATCGGCGATGGGGATTTCGGGACCCGGATAGACCTGCCGGGCTCGGACGAGGTGTCGGAGCTCGGACGGACCGTTAACACCATGGCCCGGAAGATCGAGGCCGCTCTGGGCGACCTGAAGGTGAGCGAGCACCGCTTTACGAGCGCCTTCGAGCATGCGTCCATCGGCATGGCCCTCGTAGGCCTCGACGAGCGGTTCATCCAGGTCAATCAGTCCCTCTGCGATATCCTGGGGTATCCGAGGGAAAAGCTGCTCACGATGACGGTGACTGACGTGACGCATCCCGACGACCGGGCCGCCGAGGAAGAGCATAAAAAGGAGGCGCGGGAGGGAGGGAATCCCGACTTCCAGATGGTGAAACGGTACCTTCATGCCGACGGCCGCGTGGTCTGGGGACAGTTGAGCGTATCAGCGGTGACGGACAGCCAGGGCAAGCCGCAGTACTTCATCGGCCAGTTGGAGGACATCACCGCCCGCAAGCGCGCGGAAGAGGCCCTTCGGCATTCCGAGGAACAGTACCGTCTGGTCGTGGAAAACGCCAGCGACGCAATTTTCATCGCCCAGGACGGCCAGTTCAAGTTCGCGAATGCCGCACTGGTAAATGTCCTCGGATACACGCGAGACGAGATCATCGGCCGGCCCTTCGCGAATTTCATCCACCCCGACGACCGGCAGATGGTCCTGGACCGGCACAAGAAACGCCTTCAGGGACAAGACCCGCCCCGGATGTATGAGTTCCGCGTCGTGACCCGGTCCGGGACAACCCGGTGGGCGGAGCTGAACGTCGTCATGGTCGAGTGGGAGGGACGGCCCGCGACGCTGAACTTCCTGCGGGATATTACGCAGCAGAAGAAGCTCGAGCAGCAGCTCCTGCAGGCGCAGAAAATGGAGGCCGTGGGCCAGCTTGCCGGCGGCATCGCACACGATTTCAACAACATCCTGACCGCCATTATCGGATATGGAAATGTTGCGCTCATGAAAATTCCCAAGGACGATCCGGTGCGCTCCTCTATCGATCAGATACTCGCCTCGGCCGACCGGGCCGCCGGTCTCACCCGGAGTCTGCTGGCCTTCAGCAGGAAGCAGTTCCTCAGTCCTCAACCGGTAACGGTGAACTCGATCATCGACCGTGTCCGGAACCTCCTCCACCGCGTCATCGGGGAGGACATTGAGTTCCGCACCGTGCTGACGGCGCAGGACACGACGGTCCTCGCGGACAGCGGTCAGATAGAGCCGTTGCTGATCAACCTTGCCACCAATGCCCGGGACGCCATGCCGAAGGGCGGACAGCTCACCATCGAGACGGGCCTGGCGCAGATCGACGACGAGTACATCCGCCACCACGGTTACGGAAAGACGGGGGCCTACGTCCTCATCTCCATCTCCGACACCGGGGAAGGAATGGACGAGCCCACGCGGCAGCGGGTGTTCGAGCCCTTTTTCACCACCAAGGAAGTGGGCAAGGGCACCGGCCTGGGGCTCGCCATGGTCTACGGCAGCGTAAAACAGCATAACGGCTATATCAACGTGTACAGCGAGCCCGGCAAAGGCACCACGTTCAAGATCTACCTGCCGGTCCTGCATGCCGCGGCGCGACCCCTCGCCCTATCCAAGTCCGATGGCATGCCGAAGGGGGGCAACGAGACAATCCTGTTGGCCGAAGACGATCAGGCGGTCAGGAACCTGACCAGGAGCGTGCTGGAGGACGTCGGCTACACCGTCATCGAGGCGGCGGACGGCCGTGAAGCCGTGGAGAGGCTGGAACAGCAGCGGGACAGGATCGATCTTCTGATCGCCGACGTCGTCATGCCGAAGAAGAACGGTGAGGAAGTGCTCGAGGAAGCGAGGCGGCTGAAGCCCGGCATCAAGGTTTTATTTACCAGCGGCTACCCGGCGAACATCATCCAGGGGAAAGGCATTATCGAACAAGGGCTGCCGTTCATCTCAAAGCCCGCCTCACTCCACGACCTGCTCCGTAAAATCAGAGAGGTGCTCGATCAATAGCGGCGGCTCCGCGCGGGGCCGGCCGACCGCAGCCCTGACCAGTGCAAGCATCTTTCCCGGCGGGCAGGCACTCGTTGAGCGCGCGCATTAACCGTGCCGTTCTCCCGGATAGGGAAATGCTTCATGCCGCCGTGCGCTTCGATGACCTCGTGCAAGACCTGCATCGCCTTTGCAGCGATCATGGGAAGCATCTCCTTCCGGCAGGAATCTCAGCCAGGCCGCCGAATAATCCGCCGCGTGCCGCATCGGCCAGCCAACGTATGTCAACGGGCCGCTGACGCGGCATCCGTCTTGCTGTCGCCTTGCCGCTCCACCCACCAGCCTGTCAGGGGAAAGAGCAGCCACGGGAGGACATAGTATGCGGTCAGATACCAGTATTCCCGGACAAAGCCGATCCCGTGGCCGAGATAATATCCGCAGTAGGCCAGGTCATACACGAAGAGGGGGACCGTGATATAGAACGACAGCCACAGGGACACGGCCAGTCCCCTGCCCGCCCCGGCCTTCCTGACGCGGGAATACACGACGAACCATATCGGAGGGAGGACCGCCGCGTCGAATACGATCATGAACATGGTGGAGTACTGGCGGTAGTAATCCGGAAGCCCGGCGACCCAGAACAGGAGCCAGGCCGCCGATACGACTGCAAGCATCTGCGCGTGCCTTCGCAGAGGCATGAAGACCTCCTTGCTGACCCTTCCCGGGGATGTATCAGTGAATCATTGTGATATGCGTCCTCAATCATACTGAAGAATCCGTGAGCAGTCAAGCGAATCACGAGAGAGCGCTATCGTAGACGAGGCGCCCGCTTTCAGACTTTGGTACGAGAGAGCGAGCGAAAGGCGGAGTCATCAATCTGCGTTGCCCGAAAACAGCATGAATCCAATCCTATTTTTAGACGCGTGCATCCGGGTGTGTTATACTCAAAATACAATCCACTCACAAGGGAGGAATATGATATGAAAAGTCTGGTTGCGGTATCGATATTCGTCATCGGCATCCTTGTTGCGCTCCCGCTGTTCGCAGCTGAAACCGTGGTCACCATGAACGTGGTGGGTGAACAAGGGATCGGCAAGAGCATCGGCGCCATCACGATATCCGAAGGGCCGAAAGGGCTGGTTTTCACGCCCCAGCTCACCGACCTGACGCCGGGGCTCCACGGGTTCCATGTGCACCAGAGTCCCGACTGCTCGGCGGGCATGAAGGAAGGCAAGCAGGTCCCCGGCCTGGCCGCGGGCGGGCACTATGATCCGGCCATGGCCGGCAAGCACGAGGGGCACGAGGGCAAGGGACATCTCGGCGACCTCCCGGCGCTCACCGTCGGGGCCGACGGCAAGACAACGACGGCCGTCACGGCTCCGCGGCTCAAAATGGCGGACGTCATGGGCCGCTCGCTCATGATCCATGCAGGCGGCGACAACTACTCCGACCAACCGGCGCCCTTGGGCGGCGGAGGCGCCAGGGTGGCCTGCGGGGTGATCAAGTAACGACGTCCGCGAATCCGTTGGCGCCGGGAGATGTGTACCCGCTCCGTAAAATCTGCCCCCGCCCGAAGTCGGGGGCAATCGTTTATTTGAGCGGTTTCGAAAATACGCAGTCGGAATCGTTCACCGCAGTATGGCAGGGAAAGAAGTGCTTCTTTACGTCCTTCTCAACCTTCTTCCCATCCGGAGCAAAGGCCGCAAAGACACGCCCGCCCGTGTCCTTTGCCTTGGCGTCCCTTGCATGTAGGTGAAGAACTGCTTTTTCCCAACCCCTATCCCTTGGCCTTGTTCAACTTCGCGACAACGAGCCCCGCCAGGGTCCAGCCGATCACGCTGTCCAGAATTGTGACCGCGACAGAGGACATCGGAAAGCCGAACCAGTTCCAGTAGGGCGCATGGCTCACAAAGCCGATGATCAGACCGACGAGCGAAAGGAACGCGACCCTGCCTCCGTAGGTCAAGCCCGTTGTCTTGTTCAACAGCGCCAGCGCCAGAAAGGCCGAGACGATCTGGATCAGCAGGCCGGTCGCCATCTGTTTTCCCATGTTCATTTCCGTACCCTGGGGAAGCACGTTCGCGAAGGCGCCCACCCGGTCCGGGCCATGGTCTTTTTTTCTGAGAAGGGAAGATAATACACTCCGCTCTGCGGCGCATTCTCCTTCAAGACCCTGGACACAGCGGCCTCATCAGCAAACTTGTTGGCCACCGTCATGTGCCAGGGAAGAAGCGCCCAGGAGATGAATCCCCAGACGAACAAAACAATTCCGGCAAGAATACTCGGCAAAATATGTTTTTTCATGGCTCCCTCCATTTATTTTTTCCATTCTCCGCCGTCATCTTCCGGTTTTTCCCGCCTTCTCCAATGCTTCACGAAGCTTCGCCAGGGAGTAGGGCTTCTGGATGAATCCCGCGAGCCCCTGGCCGGACAATCGCTGGAGGGAATCCTGCTCGTCGTATCCGCTGCAAAGAATGACCTTCACTCCGGGCCTGATACGGACCAGTTCCTGGAATGCGGTCATCCCGTCCATGTTCGGCATGGAAAGGTCGAGGATGACGAGGTCGATATGGTCGGCATGTTTCGCGAAGAGGTCCACAGCGTCCCTGCCGTCCACCGCGGTCAGCACCCGCATGCCGAGGGCCACCACCATCTCTTTGCAGACATTGCGCACGATCTCTTCGTCATCCACCACCAGGACCGTGCCGCTCATCGCGGAGGCCGCAGCCTCACTTTCGCGCGCGTCGACAGGACCCTCGCTCACCGCCTGCGCTCCCTGCAAAGCAGGAAAGAGTATGCGGATCGTGGTGCCCCTGTTGATGGCGCTGTCGACCATGATGGCTCCCCGGTGTCCGCGCACGATGCCCAGGATCGCGGACATGCCGAGCCCACGGCCCATGGCCTTGGTCGTGAAAAAGGGATCGAAGAGTCGCTGCAGCGTCTCCTCATCCATCCCGCACCCGTTATCGGACGCTTCCAGAAAGACGAACCTGCCGGCACCGGGCACATCGTCGACCCGGCTTTGTTTCAGGCACTGCGCGTCGCATTCCTGCACGCCGGTGGCGAGAGTGATCATGCCGGCCTCTTCTCCGATGGCTTCCGAGGCGTTGGTGATGAGGTTCATGATCACCTGCTGCACCTGGCCGGCGTCCGCCTCGATGGCAGGCAGCGGGCGGCCCAGGCGGAGATCCAGCTTCTTGGTCCTGGGAACGCTCGCCCGGAACAGATGGGCGTTCTCCTCCACCAGCTCGCTCAGGTCCAGGGCCTTGACGACGAACCTGCCCTTGCCCGAGTAGGCCAGCATCTGGCGCGTCAGGTCGGTAGCACGGCGTGCTGCGTGGGCGGACTGCTCGATATTCACGCGGGCAGGAGAGACCGGGGAGAGGTTCCGGAGCGCCAGATCGAGATTCCCCAGGACCGCCAACAGCAAGTTGTTGAAATCGTGGGCAATGCCTCCGGCCAGGATGCCCAGGCTTTCGAGCTTCTGGGCGTGGAGCAGCCGCCGCTCCAGCTCCAGGCGCTCCTGCTCCGACTTTTTACGCTCGACTATGTGCTGCTCCAGATCAGCGGCATACTTTTGACCGGATTTGTACAGCCGGGCATTCTCGACCGCGAGCGCCGCCAGGTTTGCCAGGGTCTTGCACAGATCGATCTCTGTCTCTGAGATCGTTCGCGGCTCGGTGATGGAACCCACGATGAGCGTTCCCACTGGTTTTACTCCGGCTATGAGCGGAAGAAAGAGCATGGTGCGCAAACCCCTTTGTTCGGTAACAGCGCGCTCTGCTGGAGTGAGATCTGCCGTCACCATGTCGGGGACGAAGACGGGCCTTCCGGACGTGATGGCTTCGCGGATGTGCGGGTGGTCTGCAAGCGGCGCATTGCGAAGCTCCTCAGGGAAGTGCGTCGGCAGCGGGGGCGCGGTCGCCCCCAGGCGCAGCATATTTCCCTCGAGGAGATAGACGGCCGCCGTGCCCATTCCGAACAGTTGCACGACGCCGTCGGTCGTCGCCTGGAGCACGTTTTCCAGATTCAGCGTTGCGGCAAGTCCTTTGCTGACCTCAAGAAGTGTGGCAAGACCCATGGTACGTTGGCGAAGGTCCTCCTCGGCTTTCTTGCGCTCGGTGACGTCCAGGACCGATGACTGGTAGCCGATCATATTGCCTTTTTCGTCCTTGAGGACCGTGGCAAGACCGAAAGCAGTAAAGGTTGATCCATCCTTCTTCCTGGCTGTAAAGTTGCCTTCCCACTTCCCGGTATTGTTTAACGCATCGATGATGGCCGCGGCTTCGTCCGCGTTTTGCAGGAACTCGGGTATTTTCTTTCCGATGACTTCACCTTTGCTGGAATACCCCCAGACCGCGAGGAAAGCCTGGTTGGCCTGAGTGATGATGCCGTTAGTGTCCGCAATGCTGTTGGCGGCGATGGATATATCGAATACATAATTCTTGAGAGAGATCGCCTCCTCGGCCTTCCTGCGGTCGGTGATGTCGGTGAACGTGGCATACACCTGATAGGGCGTCGTCTCCCCCGGCAGGAACTCCGGCACCGCGTCGACCAGGATCCAGCGGTACTCGTTGCGGACGGGATGGAACACACCCATGATGGTGTCATGAACCGGCTTGCCGGTCCGCAATGCCTCCATGGCGGGATGCCGGTCTCCGGGAAAGTCGGACCCGTCTTCGTGTATGGCGCGCCAGCGGGGGTCCATGGACGTGCGGCCCTGCATTTGATCTATCGAAACTCCCAGGATGCGCTCCGCCGCGGGGTTGGCGGATAGGATACGGCCGTCGGTCGAATGATAAACCACCCCCTGGACCATGGTCTCGAACAGCGTGCGATAGCGGTGCCCGCTTTCCCGCAGAGCATCCCCGGCCCGCGCGTTGCCGGAGTCGCGGGACTGCAGCTCCGCGACCTGTCTGTGCAGGCGCTCCAGTTCCGTGTTCATATCAGCAATCGTCCTGTCTCGATCATTCATAACGCCTGACTCACTGTCTGCCTGTCGTGGTGACAACCGGTCGTCGGGGAACAGGGGGATGTGTCACCCCTATTGTTGATTATATCAGATCAAGTGAGACCAATGAGAACTTGCGGTTATCCTGCGGGTCCTGGAAGAATTTCCCGCAAACGGCAGTCCGGCTTCGTAAGGATCATCTGCCCGTCGCCGCTGATAATGACGATCACCGGGACGGAGATGACGACGATCAGGAGCCCACGCGAGGTCATGTCGTCGGTCAGGACAAGCGCCGTTCCTGCCGCAGCAATGACCCCCAGCCCCAGGCAATATCGGCGGCATAATTTCTCCTGAGCCAAAGAGAGATCAGGAGCCAGGGTAACAGGTAGGCCGGAACAGCGCATGCGGGAAGAACAAAGATGCTCATTGCTCACATCCATTCCTCAAGGGCGAAGGAGGGAGATTTGCTTCCTGTAGTAAATTATAGCGCGAAATACTTCCCGCAGAGACCCTGCCGGTCCTGGGCTTTCACATTCATGCGATACGCGCAGCTTATCTTCGCGATAATGGAATGATTATGATAGCCGGAAGGAACAGCGCCTGCTGCATGATCGCAGCGAACCGCGTCAATATCTCTGGTGATATATTGATCATCGGACCTTTGACGTAATGGGTGTATTCATTCCATGTGCGGTGTTGACCGATATTCGAGCATAAATATATCAATGACTCATGTCAATTCCGTTTTACAAGAAGGCTGATTTCTGCTACACTCCTGATTGTCGCTTAATTACATGGTTATGCTTGGAAAAAGAGGCGATTAAATGGCAGTCAAATGAACACATTTACAATTGATCTATGGTGTGGCTGGCGCGCGGGAAAAATTTGAGGAACATTTATAACTGGCGGGTCGAGAGGGGCGAGAAAACCATCGGATCAAACGGACGCGAATGCTCTGCTCATCCGGCGCGCTGACGCTGCACTCTGGCCGCAGAGTCTGGAGTGAGAAATCTCATATTCAGGAGGGGAAATGCAGCCAGGCACCGATTTTAAAATGGCCGCCGTGCAGGCCAATGGGCTGAATTTCAGCTTCATTGAGATGGGCCAGGGACCCCTTATCCTCGCTCTCCACGGGTTTCCCGATCTTCCACGAACCTTTCGCTGTCAAATGGCCTTCCTGGCAGCAGCGGGTTATCGCGTTGTCGCTCCCTTTATGCGCGGATACTTTCCGACGGATGCTCCTCCTGACGGCCCCTATGAGTCGGCCGCCCTGGTTCAGGATGTATTGGCATTGATCGATGCGCTCTCGCAAAAGCCGGTTATTCTGCTGGGGCACGATTGGGGCGCACAAGCGGCGTATGGAGCCGCAATTATGGCTCCTCACAAGATATCGAAACTGATTACCATGGCCGTACCTCCCGGATTGTCCGGATCTTTCATCACCAATCCTAATCAGCAGCGCCGTTCCTGGTACATGTACTTTTTCCAAATGCCTTTTGCTGAAAAAGCGGTTGCCTGGGATGATTTTGCTTTTCTGGAAAGGTTGTGGCAGGACTGGTCTCCGGGCTGGCAGTATCCGGCTGAAGAAATGGCCGCGCTCAAAGCCGCATTCCAAAAGCCGGGAGTGTTGCAAGCGGCGCTGAACTACTACCGGCACTCGCTCAACCCGGCAAACCATAGACCGGGACTCTCTTACATCCGTGAACATTTGGGCGACCCGATCTCCGTGCCCGCGCTTTACATCCACGGCGCGCAAGACGGTTGTATTGGGGTTGAAACCACCAAAGGGATGGAGACGGCTTTTTCTAAAAAGGTAGAGAAGAAGATTTTGGGCGGCGGGCATTTTGTGCACCAGGAAAAGCCTGAAGAGGTAAATCGTTTTATAGGGGCTTTTCTGAAGGAATAGATCGAGCTCGTCCAGGGCTTGCGATACGCCGCGCCCGCGTCCATCTCATGCCGGAGATGTTCTCTCGACAGGTACGGCTCATGCCGGCAATCGGCGGGAATAACACCCCTGTATGCCTGCGCAGCGTCGTTGATGATCGTGAAGATGGCATCAAAGTCTTGTGCCGTGCATTCACGGATCATGATCTTTACACGGGCTGGAATTCACGTTTTTGCGCGATGTCGCAAAGAGCGCGAGGAAATCCTTTGGCGTCACGCTTGAGAATAAAAACTTCGCGGGCTTGACGCTTTAGCGGTTAACAGATTTTGGTTCTATCCTTCTCCGGCGGCGTCGGTGCTGGTCCAGGTCAGGACTTCCACCGCTCGTAAAAGCAGATATCCTGAAGCGGTTTCCTCTGCGGTCCCTCTTTCTTTTCCTCGGCCGGATATCCAAGGGGAAAAAGGCCCACGATCCGAATGGCCGCCGGGATGTCCAGGAGACTCTTGAGCTTCTCTTCTTCATAGACCCCGACGAACACGCTCCCCAGGCCCTGGGCGCGTGCCGCAAGCATCAGGTTCTGCGCCGCAATGCCCGCGTCCGTGAGATAGTAGCTCTGGCCCCAGAGCACGCCGGACTGGGCAGGGTCCGCGCACAGCACGATCACCACCGGCGCCTCGGCAAGGGCTTTCATCGAGGGGTTCGTCTTATAGCCTTTGGGCGCGAAGAAGGACTCGACAAACGAGAATTCGCTGATCTTCTCCTTCGTTTCCTTCTTCTTCGCCACCACCATGCGCCAGCACTGCATGTTCGCCCACGACGGCGCCATGCGCACCGCTTCGAGCACGGATCGGAGCTTTTCCTCTTCAACCGGCTTATCCTGATACTTTCTGATGCTCCTTCTTGTTTTGATAGCTTCAAAAAGTTCCATGGGCGTCTCCCCTTCTCACTTTTACGCAAACATTCCTGCGATGTCTTTGTACGTTACCAGGACAGTCAGAATGAAGAATAACCCCATCCCGACCAGGTTGACGACCTGATAGGTCCTGAGGCTCAACGGCTTTCTCTTGATGGCTTCGATAAGAAGCATGAACAACTGGCCGCCGTCCAGCGCGGGAAACGGGATAAGATTCATGATCCCGAGGCTGAGGCTCAGCATCCCGGTGAAGTACACCAGATTCAAAATCCCCTTTGCCGCGGCCTTGCCCGCGATTGCCGCGATCCCCACGGGGCCGGCCAGGCCCTCCAGTGAACCATGGCCTGAAAAGGCACTGACGATGAATCCGACGGTTCCGGAAATAACCGACCAGACGGTCTTCGCGCTTGCGGCAATTGCATCGGGCGCGGGCATATGCTTCCCCATCGCAAATACCACAATAAAGGTCAGAAACGCAAAAGCGATATTGAAGAATGATCCGGCGGACATGATCAGCGCCCGGCGACCAATGGACGCCCCAAACAGGTCCGCTGCCTCGTCATCGCCGTCTTTTGAAAAGCTCACGAACCCGCCGAGCGGCAGCAGGCGCAGGGTGAATTCCGTCTCCCGATGCCGGAAGAGCGTGACTATCCTCGGGCTGAACGGGAACCCGATGGAAAATTCATACACCTTCACCCCGGCGCGCCGGGCCGCGAGGAAGTGGCCAAGCTCGTGCACGAGAACGACTACCGTAAAGACTGCGATGAATGCCGCAATTGACATCAACATGCAGTGCCTCCTCGTGACAACAAAATTAATATTTTATACCCAGTGCAGCTGCTGCTTTATCCAGCCTCTTGTCCAGGGTCCAGAGAGGAACGCGTGTCAATACGGCTGATGCGAGCAGATGGATATCAACATATCCCAATCCTTTTCCCATCAGCCGATTTGTCTCGATAAACCGCATTACTTCTTCATGATCGGCAAGTTGAGCTGAGGGGAGGGTATCGAGCAGGGAAAGAATATGAGACCTGTTCTTAAGATTCCCACAAGCGAGTTCGCCGATTATGAACGGATGGCAGATGACCTGACCGTCATTCAGCGCTGCTTCAAGACCAACAGTTCCGCTCCTCAAGTGCTCGACCCAAACCGAGGTGTCAACGAGCAGCATCTTACTTACCCGCCGCTCGCCGCCGAGGTATCATCTTTAACCCTTTTTCGGTCCCGCCCAAACGGGCCAGCCGTCTTGCACTCTCTATCGCAATCAGCGATTCGAGGCCGCGTTTGACGAGTGACGTTTTTTCTTTAATTCCGGTCAGTTTCGCGGCCTTGTCGAGCAACTCGTCTTCAATATTTAATGTCGTCCGCATGCGTATGCCCTCCTGAATATTATATGTGCAGCATGGTATGTATCATAAATATGCATCAAGACGATGCCGCTGTCAAGCGGTTTTTGAACATTTCAGAGTTTATCGCAATGACTCGCCCAGCGTGCGGATTCTTTTCAGCCGGCTTTCGGACTCCTTTCTGCATAGGACTCACTCGCTTAACTTGCAATTCCCTGTACTTGATAGGTTCCTCTCCCTTGACGGGAGAGGTTAGGTGAGGTGAAGTGCGGGAACGTCGGACGCGTCACCTCCTCTTGCTCCCCTCCCATCGCAGGGACGGCAGGAATTATTGACCAGATACACCGTCAGCTTGCTGCGGGGTGGTTCATTATATTCAGTGCCGTTTGCCGGTCACTTCCGCTTAGACAGATGTTGGATGATTTCGTCTTGATGAAGGCGCACATACGGACAGCTTGGAGTTGCGCCGCATTTCCTGCATGCGATATCGTAGGCTGAATTTAGCGTACGGCATGTGGGACATGAATAATGTTCGATCATCTCCGTATACCATTTTTCATATCCGGTTTCCCTGATGCGTTCCTGCGATTTCCACAATTCGATTCGATGCGGCATCTCGGCCTGAAACGCTTTCAAGTCCTTACAAGGATACTCCGGGCACGCTCCACAAAAGTCCAGCCCTTTTGCCACGGCGCATTTTGCCATTTTACAGTTGCTCTCACAGTAATAGCATAGTTGTTCCGACCGGCAGCCGTTGCATCGTAATTCTTCAACCGGGCGCTGAACACGCTGCGCGATCACGTTAAGCCTTGCCCGATCTTCCTTCGTCCCGATAAATATGGAACACGCGGGACAAAACAACCCGCATACGGCGGCAAGTTTTTTATCAAACTCTTCGGACATTTTTTCACCTCATCAGAAGGACTATCTTCATTGTTTTTTCTTGCGCGGTCAAATTCCGCCAATACTTTGGGCCGCTATCAATGACACCTATCTCTGGCTGGTAAATCAGTGACGTCCCTGTATCTGGGCTGGTCCTTCGTTTCCTCGAAATACGCTTCGACACCTGCCTCTTTCATGCGTCGGTTCATTGCAAGCCATCGTTTGGAAAGGTCCGGGTCGAAGTTCGTTCTGTCACAGGGAAATTCGCCGCACTGAAAACAGAAATCCACGCCCTTTTGCTTATAGCACGTCGCGACCCCGCAGTTCGGATATTTGCAGTCGCCTTGCCGGCAGCCTTTGCAGTTTGCTCCGCTGAATTGATTCAGCAGTTCCTTGAAGCCGGGATAGTTCTTGAACACCGGCAGAAAGCCGGAAAATCTCTCCGCATAGAGGTCGAAGGACCCCAGCAGCCGCTTCAGCTCGGAAGCATGCTTTCTGATGTCGCCTTCACTATACGCCTGGCACTTGCCGCAGTTCAGGCCGCAGGGGGCGAGGGTCTTGAGGACATCCTCGTATCTCATAGGTTTCCTCCTCTATATGATATACGCGATTGTCTGGAACGGGAGCCGAAAAAAATGAGCAGCAATGCGCCAGCCGTAATCGCCACGTCCGCGATGTTGAAAATTCCGGTGCGCAAACTGCCGATGCCGATATTCATGAAATCTATTACTGCTCCATTGTGTAAGACTCGATCGATGAGATTTCCGACTCCTCCACCGATGATGAATGACAACCCTATAACAATCGGCTGGCGTAGACCACGATGCATGAGAACGACAACGAGCATCCCGACGACTGCGATTCCCGTCAAGACGATCAGCAGCCAAAAACGGATTTCGGCAGGCATCGTGGAGCCGAGGCTCATGAACGCGCCCTTGTTTTCCATGTATTGCAGACGAAACGTGTCGGCCAAATAGGAAATCGGCTGCGCTTGCGATAAATGATTTTTGGCAACGGCTTTGATTGCTTGATCGCATCCGACGCATGAGATCAGAATTATTCCGATTATTAATAGGCGCTTAAAGTATGTCATTGTATTTATATCCTCTAAATGTCGTCACACCGCTGAAATGTGCGGAGCGCGGTATTATCCGCGCCTGCTGGAATGATTGCTGGGTCGCATGTTTGAACAGTTCGGGTCTGAGCCGGTATTCATTTGTCCTTTTGCCGCTCTTTGAGCTGCCGTTGATATTCGTCGTAGCTCATGCCGGACCGCCCGGCGCACTCGTCCCGCTCGGCTCCAGGGAGTTTTTGGCATTCCATCTCCTGCTGCATGCGAAGCCCTTCATAGATGTTCGCGCAGCCGGCGCCCATCACGATCAAAAGCATAGTTGATATAAAAGCAACCTTTTTCATTCTGTTCCTCTCCTATAACGAACTGATGGCTTTGCCTGCTCAATATCTACCATTTCATCATCGGCAGCGGGCTGAAGGGATGACTTTTCATCCGCTGCATGGTCAGCTCAAAAAGCCGCCTGTGAAATCCGGCGTTCGGAAACACTGACAGCACTTGAGCGACAAAGCCGCGCGGAAGGCCGAATTTAAGTCCTCCCTTTAAGACGTCGATCCAGTCCGCTTTTCGGAACGGTTCTACGAGCCACGCCGGATTCCCTCTGTACTGCGTAAGTTTATGGTGAAAAGCGACCATTGCTTCAACCTCATCGGTCCATGCGACGCGACTGATCTTCACAAGATATTCCCGCACCAGCAGGCGGGAAGGACCGAGGTAATCGAAGGTCCTGTGCGTCCAGATGCCGAGATCATGAAAAGCCGCCGCAATAGCGACCTTGTCCTGCTCCGCACCATACCCATCCGACAGCGCGAGACAAAAGTTGGCGACGCGGTAACAGTGATTTCTGTAGGCCGTGAAGTCCACTCTCAGGCTCTCGCGATGGCTTGCCATAATGCTATTGATGAGGGGAATCTGCTCAAGGATGTTCAAGGAGCTCTCAGGCCGGTTATCAGGTTTCATGCGTGTACTCCGTAAAGCCCCAATGACGTATCTTCGTCTTCCCGGGGCCAAGCCAGCCAGCAGACAATAATTCGCGGGCAATATAGCTATTGATAAGCCCATGTCCGACCAAAAGAACAGAGTCGTGCTCGCTTGCCAGAGAAATCAAAAACATCGCCGCACCCTGCGCCCTTTTTCGAAATGCATGAATGGACTCGCCGTTGGTTTTAAAACCAAACGCCCATAACAAACGAAACAGCACGGCCCAAACATACGGCGGCATTCTGATGAAGGCCGCCGATCTATAAGGCAGTCCCGCTTCCTTGAAAAGTCCATCGGATATCATAGGCGTCCTCGACCCGAGGACCCTGCCGGACTCCACAGACCGCAACAAGTCGCTCGTAACGATCAGCCTGCACTGTTCTGCGATGGCCAAAGCTTTCGACGGCGGCAATTTGTCTTGGATACCTGCCGAGTTATAGGAATCGATCCAGTTCTCGAGTTCAGCAGCTCGAATCCATGGCCAGGGCGGCAAACTTGTCCTGCCGTGACGAAGAAGAACTATTTTCATCAGGATGCCTTGCTTAAAAAGACCGTGGGTTATCCGCAGCACCCGGCCGCGGTGCTGTCGCAACCGCAGGACGGCGGTCTGCCGGTGACCATGCTGTTGATGAGCGCCGCGGCGCAGCCCACACCGGAGTTCACGGAGATCGCGCCGAACTCGCAGTTCATGGCGCAGGCCCCGCATTCCATGCAGAGGTCCTTGTCCGTGACGGCGGCCAGCTTTTGGCGCAGCACGAACACGCCCTGCGGGCAGACCTCAACGCATCTGCCGCAGCCCGTGCATTTGTCCGGTGCGTATTGCAAAGTCGCTACATTCGCAAGATATTTCATACCACACCCCACTCTTTCAGCTTAAACACAATCATGAGGACCAGCGAGATGCCCGCCGTGCCTATATAGATCGGAAGACCGATCTTCAGCTCCTTTTTGACGCCCGACATGCCGGTGAAGGTCGTTGCCCCGGTGAACTGGAGCGCGAGGTAGGAGCTCAAGGCAGGAAAAAGCAGATATGCAACGATCAACAGGATAGTATCGTGTCTGTCGATCGTGTTGAAGACGTGCGTAGAGAGGAAGACCGGGAGCATTCCCACGATCCAGCCTTTGATCGCAAAGGAACGGAAGGGAACAAAGGGAAGCAGCACAGGCGTCACGAACGCGCCGGCAAAGACTGCAAGCAGGGCCATCACCAAAAAGGGCAAGCTGTTAAACCATGCCTCTTTGAACAGAATTCCCGAAGGCTGGAGTCCGAAGATGAGGAGGATGCCCGCAGCGATCCAGGGGAACTTCTTCATCGCGGGGTTGATCTCCATGGGCGTGAGGACCATCCGGTCGAGCAGGGAGAACCTGATGGTGCTTATCTCCTTCGTCTTTTTATACCCCGCCCGGACATAGGCAGGAATGTCTCTGGCGTGCACGGGGCCGAAAGAGACACTGAACCCCGTCTTTTTCCGGACCCCGCTTGCGTTCACGCCCACGGCGCCGAGCTGCGGAAGAATGAGACGGCGGTGCGATACGACCGTGTCGAGCTTTGCTTCTGCGATTTTCGCGACCAGTTCATCGGTCCCGAACGTCCCTTTGCCCGCAGCGCACCAGACGTTGATGCTCTTCGTATCGAGCGCGAGCACCCAGGCGTTCATTCCCTTGAGTGATCTCCGCAGGACATCAAAGCTCAACTTGTAATTGGCGCTTACGAAGACATCGGAGTCCTTGTCCGGATCGCCCACGGCATACAACCCGGCCGGGACTGCGTAGCTCATCCGAAAGGCGCTGACCCGGCTCTTGATCATACCCCAGTAGTCTGCGCCTGACCAGTTGGATGTGGCGCGGTAAACCGGACCCGCCTGAGTATGGAGCGCGCCCGCAGCAAAAGGCGGGACCTCCCTTTTTACAAACTTCAGTGTCTGCATGGTCGGCATGTGTTACCTCGTTGAAGTCAAACGCTTCCCTCTCTCTTCAATTCCGAGGCCAGTGCTTCCTCTCCAAAAGCGCCCAAAACCGAGAACGGCCTGTCGTTCACAACTACTACCGGCATATTCAATAACGGAATGCCGTACTTGATCCTTTTCCAGAGCGAGAACGTTACCCGCGCCCTCGCCCCTTCTTGTGAGGAAACCCTCTCGACCCGGGAAAGCTCATCTTTACATTTCCTGCAAAGCGGTGTTGCGTGGTAAACGACTACCGTTTTTTCCGTGTTCTCCATGGTCGGTTCCTCCTTTTCTCTATTTGCCGAGAATATCACCCATGACCGGACCAAGAATGCCCTTCACCATGCTCTCGAGATTTCCCGCCTTAATGAGGGCGATGCAGCATACCTCTCCGTCCTTTTCCCAGCTCGTCACCGCCAGCTTGTCGCCCGCCTTGATTCCCGCCTTTGCCCGCAGCTCCTTGGGCAGGACCATCTGGCCCCGTTCGTCAACGGTGATGATCGCCTCGACGGCGCAGCAGCCCAAGCGCTTGACTGACGGCCCCTTGTTGCTGTTTTTTTCCTTCGCTTCAGTCACCATGAATACCTCCGGATCGCGCCTTTCCCTTTATCAGTATAATCTGATAAATAAGTAATAGCTGATTTTACGGTTTTTGTCAAGTGTTTTTTCAGGCGGGTCACGGTGCGTACCCCCCCTCCCCGGGGGAAAGCGTTATTGATGCGGCGCAAACCTGAAATCATTGAATGCGTTCTGCCCCGCTGTTTCTCCGCCGGCGAAACAATCCGATTGTCGGAATAAAGAGCAGCCAGAAACCGGAGACAGGCATTATGATCGCGCCCACTGTTGTGATAGAGAGAAAGCTCCACGATAGAAAAGCAGGTGTGTCCATATTATTGCGCTCAATCCAAACGACAAGGCCGCCGATGATAAGAAGTGAAAGGCCGGTGAACAGAAACCAGAAAGCGGTCTCTCGTTCCGGTTGCTGGTTGAGAGGAATGGTGTTAAACAGCCCCTCCCGGAGGATTGAAAACAGAACTTCATGAAACGCGACAACACCGACCAGCGTGTGCAGCATGCCGATCACAAGGATGCTCCTGCCGACCCATGACTTCATGGCTCTGTCCTCCGTTTCACTATCTCCGGTCTCCCGTTTATTTCAGCTCTTCCTTGAGATACTTCGCCTTGACGCTCGCGGCAATGAACATATCGAAATATTCACGGCGGGGGAGCGCCTTCTTCAGTTCCGACGCGATGTATGCCGGGTCATGTGATTTCGCGGACAGCTCCCTGGCCTTTGCATCGAATATGAGCAAATACTGCTTCATGTCCGCAACGTCCTGCTTGCTCGAAACCGGGCCGTGGCCGGGAATGATCTTCAGGACGTCAAGTGCGGCGATCTTGTCGAGCGTCTTGACCCAGCCGTCCACGTCCGCGTCCCGCATGTTCGGATGAAAGTTCGTAAACAGCGCGTCACCCGCGAACAGGACCTTCACATCAGGGACGAGAACGAATGAACTCCCGTCAGTATGCGATGAACCGGGATAGATCAGTTCAACGGTCCTGTCTCCGAGATCAATTGTCATCCTGTCCGTAAACGTGAGCGTCGGCAGGACAACCGTCGTGCCCTCCAGGGCCTCGGCGGTAAAACCGTAGTTCAAGGCGCGCTTGATGATGGCGTCGGCGTCCTTTTGCGCTTCCTTGCGGCAGTTTTCCTGCGCGATGACGGCCGCGCCGAGCTTCACGAACTCGGAGTTTCCCAGCGAGTGGTCCAGATGATGGTGGGTATTGACCACGTACTTAATCGGCTTGTCCGTGATTGCCCGGATATCCTTGATGAACCGCTGCGCTTCTTTTGCCGAAGTGAGCGTGTCGACCACAACGACCCCATCTTTGCCGATGATGATCCCCGCATTCGCGCCGAAGCTGGTCGCGGGCGAGGGATTCTTTGCGTCAACATAGGAATACACACCGTCAGTGATCTTGGTCAAGCCCCCCGCGAACGCCAATGTGTAAACGTTCAAAACCACCACAACAATGAATACACTGAGAATGCCGAACCTGCTTACCGTGTGAACCATCTTCATTGGTGTCCTCCATAGTGAATACATGCTTGCCAACACGCTATTTTCCATTTGTCTTTGACGCCACATTCCGCATAAAATAATAGAGTGGCGCAAGGCGCTTATATCCGGACTTGATATCCCGAATCAGCGTCCCGCTAAAGAGGGTTTGATCATTCTTCCTATTGCAGACGAGATAAAAACTCTTTCGCTGATACCATGCATGCAGGTCTGCCGGAAGGCCGGGTTTCAAAATCCGCTTGTACATCTCCCCCTCTACCACAAAGTCTTTCTGTTTCGAATAGAAGGAAATGGCCTTCAGAAATACTTTCGGATTCGCGTCGATGATCTCGCGCAGTTTGTCCATCGTGTCTCTTGATGCGTGATAGAACCCCATTCCGTACCGATATGCATTCGGCGTGAGCTCAAAGAAGTATGCGGGAGCATCCTGCCAGCCTTCCCCCGGCCGTTTGAATGTGAACCACATAGCGGTTCTGAATGGCGATTTGTCCCTGGAAAACCTCGTATCGCGATAGATGCGCGAGATCGTCTTGTTCACCGCCGGACGCACTTCGAAGAGTGGATCGATACCAAGCATGATTTCGCCAAGGTCTGAAACCAGATTCTGCATGGGCGCGAGTAATTGCGCGTTATACTCATGCCAGTGTGCATCGAACCAGAGCTTATCATTGTGAGCTTTGAGAGCTCTGAGAAATGCAATGCTCCGATGCGAAAATCCTTGAAAACATTTGTGAGCGAGACTTTTCATCAAGGCTATTCCGTGGACTCAAATTCATCAAGATTCGCAAGGACGCGACTCAGGTGATTCTCAAATTGGCTGATCTCACCACTGCTGAATCCTTGATAGAACAATCCTATCATTTTGTCCGATACACTCTGATACACTGCCCGCATGTTTCTATCCTTCTTTATCAGGCGGATGATAATTTTCCTCCGGTCTTCGCCGGATATCTCGCGAGTCAAATACCCCGCATCCGCAAGTCTATCCAGCATGCTCGTAAGTGTGGATTTTCCCAGGGACGTTTTTTGCGCAAGCTCCTGGATCGAGATGCCGTCTCTCTGCCAAAGTACGAAAAGGATCCTGCCCTGGGCCGGACTAATCTCGGTGAGATCGTACTTCGCCAGAATCTTCGAAAATATCCGCTCCGACAGCAGTTGCACCTTGGCTATCAGAAAACCGCCTTGCCGAACTTTTGTCATGCCGTGCCTTTCAGATATCCCCCTCACCTTAATCCTCTCCCCATTGGGGAGAGGGCGGGGTGAGGGGCATGTCCCAGTGAAACGAATTAAGCTGATGATAATACTTCGCCGTCATTGGCCGAAGCCGCAGAACTGTATGGTCGGGATCATGCACGCCGCCGGGATAGTACATCTCCCAGCCCTTCTGCCAAACGTGTTCTTTTTCGGATCGATCAGTTACGACTGACATCTCTCCGGACAGCATCAGCCCCCGAAACTCACTGGGTTTGCAGTAGTAGCTGGAGACCTTGGGATTCTTTTTGATGTGGTCGATCTTGGGAGAGGAGGTGTTGGTCGTGAAGTAGACAAGAAAGTCATCCTGATGGTCCTTGAACAGCGCCGCAAGGCCGGGAAACTGTTCTTTCCTTCGCAGGTTGAACATGGCCCGGGTCTGGGGAAACCCGTCGGGGTCGATAGTGGTTACATAAGCCGCCTCGGCGGTTGCCATCAAGTCCAGACTGAGTCGCTGCGCTTCGTTTGAGTCCATGACGCCCCCTCACGACAGTTGGTTTTATAGAGTATAGTTCTATGTAGAACTAATTGTCAAGAGGGAATTTTCAGGAACAAATCAGCGTTGCTGTCCACTGCACTTCTCCTTAAATTAAATGGACTTCTGCATCCAGACGATGTCCACGTCCCGTCAGAACTTTCTGCTGATCCGCTGAAAGCGGCCGCACTCACGGAAACCGTGTTATTCATGGATGGCGAGGCTCGGCTGATTTTTGTCAGGCAGCAGGCCCCTGCCGAAGAGGCTGGATATCATCAAAAAGCCTCGAGATTGACACGGCCCGTATCCGCTTCTCAAGCGGATACGTATGCTCACCCGCATGGATGACGTCTAGCATGATATTATTTTACATTGAATATTCGGTCGTGCCAACCGGATTTTCAATGTGCCGCCGGTTTATATCGACTGTCATCGTTTGTGCGAACTCAGAGTGCTCTTTTCGGATAAAACAGCCTATTATCACCCGATAGACCTCCTCCGCCATCTCAGGATCGAGCCCTGCTGCTGAAGCCTTCGCCTTTACCTTCTCGATCACCTGCTCCACCCTCTTCGGGTCCCGCACGCCCTTCTCGTCCTTTTTAAGCTTGCCCGCTGTAAAGACCATCTCGGCGCGTTTTGAGAGCAATCCGTCATAATTTCATCCATGGTGATTGGCGAAGACAGCAAAAAAATTATACATCAACCTTAAATCCAAGCTGCACTTCACTCGCGGGCTTCCCTCCCCTGATGCCCCAATTTTCGAGAGGGGGTTCATGAACAATGATCATGATGTCATCGCCCTTGATGCCGGGATTCTCTGCAAGGTTCTCCACGATGGAGCGATATAATTCCTTCTTCGCCTCGCTTGAGCGGCCCTTGAACGCCGTGATTTCGACCATCGTAACATTCTCCGTCTTTGCCTGTGGCGCTTCGAAGTGTTCAGCATCAAGTTCATGAAGTATTTGAAAACGATCATGCTCAGGTATCTTGAATGCCCGGACAAGGGCGTTGTGGACTCCGTCAAGTAACGCTTTTTTGTAGTATGCTGATTTTCCAGACCGTATAGTCATTCTTACCAGCGGCATATGTCCTCCTGTATATCCTGCTGCATTATAGACGCTTTATAAATACTCCTTCCTCACCGACGACCATGCATCAACCGCCTTGCAGGGAATGCTTCCGGTACGGGCAGAATGTTTTACGTTCGACGGGATTGCAATCGCCTCGCCTGACTTGAGCGTGATTGATTGCCCCTCATAAGCGAAGGTCAACTCGCCTTCCAGCACCAGCGTTATCTGCTCCGCTTCGTGCGAGTGCTCCGGGAACTGCGTATTCGGCTCCATCTCGAAGTACGTGAGCATCGTCTTCTCAAGACCTACGGCCCACATCTTGGCCCCGGCGACGACAGGTTTGAGAGGTAAATCGTTCTTTCTGTATACTTTGATCTGATGCATGATCGCCTCCTCCGGTATATTTACTCTTTTGTCCCCACCGTATACAGCACCCCGGCATCGAGCCAGATGCCCTTGTCGGTCCTTAAAGCCCCGATCTCCTCCAGATGCTCCTTCTTGAATCGCTCCTGGTCCGGCGGAGAAAGCCGGGCCACCATTCTGCGGAAACCCGCATTCCAGACAATGTCCCACCACTCGTCCGCGCGCTCCAGGTAATAACCTACGTTCTTTTGCTCGACGCGGATGTTTGTTAGTCCAGCCTTCTCGAAAAGCTGCCTGCATCCGGTTTCATTTGCAATTCGCTTCCAGGTCTGCGGAGGCATCTGCACGCCATATGCTTCAAGACGCTTTGCCATCAGGTCCTTGAGCGGGTGAAAATAGTTTTCCTGAAAATTGGATATCATGATCCTGCCGCCGGGTTTTACGGCCGAGACGATGTGCGATAGTTGTAAGTCCATGTCCTCGACAAAGAAGATGCCGAATGCGCAGACAGCCACGTCAAAGGTCCCATCGGAAAATCCAAGAGCCTGCATGTCCCGTTCGAGAAACTCGACATTCCGAATACCGAGCGATGCGGCCTTCTTTCGCGCCTGGTCGAGCATCCCCGGTGACAGGTCAACTGCTGTAATGCGGCCTCGCGGCAACTTGGGCGCGATCGCGAGTGACGCGTGGCCTGTGCCGCAGGCAACGTCGAGCACCTGCTCGTCCCCGCGCAGTTTGAGAAGACTCGACATATGTTCGGCGCTTTCGGAAAAAAAACGCAATGCCTTGCCGTCATATCCATTGGATACTGCGTCAAAGGTCTCCTTCAAAATCGTTTTCATTTGCTGATCAGCCATAATAATATTGCCCCCTCATGAGTTGTCTTAACCTTTTTTTCAATATGATGCTATTACCAGCATTTCAAAATCATCCGGTGTCAGGGCTTTTTCACGACTGAATCGGCCCGGCATACATCCATAGATAGCGACCTCTTTGAAGCCGAGGCTCCTGAGCAGCCAGGTCATTTCCGAGGACGCGTAATAACGCTCATCGCATTCAAGCTTCTTCTTGTTTCCGCTGTCGTCAGTAAATTCGAACTGAGACTCCATCCGGAACGTCATGAGGTCGAAACGGCTGCCAATGCTCCGCTCTTCCGTTGAACCTGCATTGATCAGCTCATCCACCGAATGCTTCAACGGGTACAATGCGCTCAGGGTCGTGAGTATCAGTTTCCCCGGCGTTTTCAGCGCTTTGCGAACGCCTTTGAGTATTTCGTAGTTCATTTCATCGGTTTCCATGAGAGGAAACGCCCCTTCGCAGATCAGCAGCGCGATGTCGAATTCCGAATCGAAGGCTAATTCTCTGGCATCTTTGCGGATAAATGATGCTGTCACTCCTGCCTCAGCAGCCTTCTGTCGAGCACTGTTCAGGAGCGCTTCGGACAGGTCCATGCCGGTAACTGCGTATCCCCGCTTCGCAAGCTCAATGGCGTGACGTCCTGTTCCACAGCCGACGTCCAGTATTTTCGAGGACCGGTCGCCGCCGATCTCCTTTTCAATAAAGTCAACCTCCTGGATAGTACCCTGCGTGAATGACTCACGGTCATAGCCCTCTGCATAATTCTCGAATAGCTCTTCGTACCATTGTTTCATAATAGCTCTCCCTTCGCTACAGTCACTGATTTCCCGCCGACTTCAACGTTAATACGACCGCTCCGCTCCGCCGCCCTCAGATACAGCAGCGACGGCCTGCCTATCTCATACCCTTGCTCGCTCCGGATGTCTATTTCCGTCTTTCCAAAGTAGCGGTGCTTCACCAGATACCCTGCAAGACACCCGTTCCCGCTTCCTGTCGCGGGGTCCTCGGGAATACCGAAAACATCCGCGAACATTCGCACGCTGACGTCGTTCTGCTTCTCGTGCGGTTCCGGGCAGAAGATCATGACCGGCTTGGCCCAGGTGTTTTTTATTAACTCGAAGTATCTCTCCCTGTTTACCCGTGCCCGTTTTAGCGATTCCAGCTTCTTGAGTGGTACGATGATATGCGGCAAACCGGTCGTGACCTCTTCGATCGGGAAACGAGGGTCCATATCATTCACTTCCAGGCCCAACACTGGCGCCAGCATTTCTGCGCTGAATTGCTTTCCGAATGTCGGCTCTATCTGTTTCATCCAGGCGATGCCGTCGTTGTTGAAGGTTACTTGAATCTGGCCGATTTTGAGATTCAGTATAACCTTCCCTGTGATATCGGGTGCGATCTCATTCCGGATGATATGCGCTGTCCCGAGCGTCGGATGACCCGCAAAAGGCACTTCCTCTCCCGGTGTGAAGATGCGGACGTCATAACCCCCGTCGCGCGGCGTTTCGGCCATGATAAACGTCGTTTCCGAGAAATTCATCTCCCGGGCGATCCACTGCATCTCAGTATCCGAAATCGACTGCCCACTACGAACTACCGCAAGCTGATTACCCGCATATTTCCTTTCGGCAAAGACATCGACAATATAAAAAGGCCATCGGCTCATTTCGTCCCCGCTTTCATCGAATCACCCATCCTTCTCGCCAGCACCATCTTCATATCCATTGCTTCTTTTCGCTGCTTTTTCCACTTGAGTTTGCGCGTGAGGCTTCCGGTTCCGCAGCCCAGGTCCAGAACATTATCATTACGCCTGATGCCGAGCAGGCCGATAAGCTTCTCGGCGGCGGATTTCTGGATGAGTGAGTCCCGCTCGTATCGCGCTGATATTTCCGTGAAGTCCGTTGCTTTCATGCCCCCTCCAAATCGTCAATCCAAAATCCACAATCGGCAATCGTCTCACGTCCTCTGCCCAAAAGCCACCAGCACCACGCCCACGATGATGATCGCCATTGCAATGACGCCGATCATCGTGATCCGCTCACCGGCGAATGCGATGCCCAGGGTCACGGCGATCACGGGATTCACATAGGCGTAGCTCGTTGCGAGCGCAGGCCGCACGCGGCTGAGAAGATACGTATAGGCCGTGAACCCCACGAGGGACCCGAATATCCCGAGATACAGGACCGCGGTGACGGATCTCCACGAGGGCATTGCCGCGATCCTTTCCCCGGCAACTAAACTCACGAACAGGACCACCGCACCGCCCATGATCATCTGGGCGGCTCCGGCCATCATGCCCTTGGGAAGCTTCATGTGCTGGCTCCAGGCCGAACCGAAGGCCCAGGACATGGCCGCAAGCAATAGCAGAGTTGCGCCGAGCGGGCTGGCCCGGAGGTCCCCCTCGAAATTAAGGACAACGATCCCCACAAGGCCAATAAGGAGTCCGGCCCATTCAAGCCTGTTCGGCCACCTCTTCCAGATACCGGCGAACAGCACGGTCCAAAGCGGTGTGGTCGCGATAACCAGGGCCGCAAGACCGGAGTCGACCCACTGCTCCGCATAGGCCACGCCCGCGCTGCCCCCGAGCATCAAAAACGTCCCTATGACAGCGGACCGCAACCATTCACCCCTGCCGGGTTTAGGCGCTCCCCGCAGCCGCAAATAGGCGTAGAAACCGGTCCCGAACAGGAAAAACCGTATTCCCATCATGAAGAGCGGGGACAGCTCCGTTAAAGCGATTTTGATCGCCAGATACGTGGAACCCCACGAGAGATACACTGCGAGCAGCGCGATTATGACGCGGGACCTGCTGATATCTTTAACAACACCCGAATCGTTCACCTGTGCGGTTCCTTTCTGAAACAAATCTGTTTTGCGGTAGTAGCGAAGTGCAAAACAAAAAAGGCCGCGGAACTTATTCGTTCCGTGGCCTTATGGGTCGATTTCTATTAGCTACATTCTGAAACTGAAAAAGCTAATACCATCCCCCTCAGCCACGGCAATAAGCTGCCATGCTGCCCTCAGAACGCGCTTCATGGTGAGGAGGTCATGCAGAATCATGGGTTAAAATATAGGTGAACTTTCTTTTCTTGTCAAGAAAAACTTTTTGGTATAGGAACCACATCCTCACATCGGGAGCACGAATGCCACGAATAGGCGAATTTCACGAGGTGTAAACGAACTGTTTTTATTCGTGCCATTCGATACATTCGTGCAATTCGTGTTCTGGCGTTTCGACTTCCGGTTTATCCGGCCCAGGCTATTTCAACCCGCACTTCTTCCAGAAGACCAGCCCCGGACAGATGCCCGTTATCCCGGCAAAAAGCGTGAAGCCCACCGGCACATACAACACCCACGATGCCTTGTCGAACCCCGTATGCCAGATTCCCGTACTGACGACTGCGGCAAACGTAAAAAACACCATTCTTTGAGCGCTCATGACTTGTTCTCCTTTTGAAATAGAATGAAACGCCTTTACTGTCATTAGTGGGGCGGACGGAAAATTTGTGACCGTTACGGGATGGGCGCTTACGCCCATAACATCGAAAAAAGATTCTCGATCTTTAATTCAATGCACAAAAGCAGGAAAATTTAGCGCAGAGTCGCCAAGCCCGCAAAGAAAAACAAAAGTTCTGAGCTATAAAAAAACTTTGCGCTCGGCGCCTGTCCTCGAATGATTCAATCGGGGACGCCTTTGCGTGAGACGTCTTTGATTTCGTGTTGTTATTTCTGCCCCGAAGGGGCCATGTCTGCCGGGCCTGTCTGCGTACACGCACAGGCAGGCGAAGTCCCGAAAGAACCCTGATTAAAAACATCCCCGCTTCTGAATTCGCCGGGAGCAATGCCTGTCCATTTCTTGAATGCCCTGTGAAAAGCGCTTGTTTCAGAAAAACCGAGAATATATGCAATCTCACCTATCGAGGCGTTTTTCTCTTTCAAGTACTTTACAGCCATATTTTTGCGTATTTCATTTACCAGCTTGGTGTATGAAGCTCCTTCGCTTCTCAGATATATCTGCAGGCTTCGCACACTCATGGCCAGCTTCTTAGCAACTGAATGGATTGACGGTAAATCTCCCTTCATTTCTTTCAGGATTATACCCGTTACTTTTTTAGCATAAGTCTCGTTGCTTGCAGATGCATTGAGGGTTTCCTGAGCCTTTTTCTCGAACAACGATATTAACTCTTTGTTCGGCTCGATAATCGGCAGATCCAATGACCGGCGTTCAAATACCAAGGCATTCGTTGATTTATCGAACAAGACCGGACACTCAAAAATTCTCCGATATTCAGATGTGTCCTCTGGTTTAGGATGCGTAAAATGAACCTCGTGTAAGACAATCCTTTTACCAGTCAATAATTTTATATAGGAAAGCGTCCCTGCGATCCTGAAATCGGAGAATTGCCTGTTATTTGCCAATGCAGTATCTATGGTCGTGTTACTGAGCACGACAAAGCCGTTTTCCATTTTAACATCGGTAATGCCGGTGTCATCAACGGTTTTCTCATATTGACGATATTTTTCAGTCGCTTCACCCAGCGTACTGCAGTTCATCAAAATATATCCCAAAATGCTTGAAAAGCCCTTTGACAACATCTCTCCCTGGCAAAGACCGATGTTTTCATTGTTCGTTAATCTAACAGCCGCTTGCACAATCCGATCAACCTCAGCGCCCGTCAATCTATTATCAGGCGATTCAAGAACGCAAGGGTTGATATTGGCCGACTTCAGGGCTTCCTTCTTATTAACTCCATGAGCTTCAAAGGCATTAAGGAATTCCGAGATTTTAGTAACCGACATCGTTAATACGCTTTTCATGAAATACAGCCTATTGAGAATTGCGCGAAATGTCAATACTTTTTCGTCCATGATCATTGATCCGAATGTGTTTACAGTGTATTGTGCAGATTATTATATATTGGGGAGGGGAAAAAAGCATATGAACAGGACAGTATTGATTACAGGCGCATCGAGTGGAATCGGTTTGGAGCTTGCAAAACTGTTTGCCAGGGACGGCTGCGACCTAGCGCTGGTCGCAAGAAGAAAATCACAACTGGAAAAGCTTGCCGCAGAATTATCTGAAAGGCATTCGATTTCGACAACCGTCATTGCAAAAGACCTCTCTGTGCCATCATCCCCGGAAGAAATTTACGATGAACTTAAGGAGAAAGCCGTATGGATTGATATTTTGGTAAATAGCGCCGGATTTAACGAATGCGGCCCCTTTTACGAAACCAGCCTTGAGAAAGAGCTGCAGATGCTGCAAGTTCATACAGCATCGCTTACACACTTGACAAAACTTTTCTTGCCGGGAATGATTAAAAATAAGTACGGCAAGATATTGAATTTCGGTTCAACCGGTTCATTTGTCCCATGCCCTCTGGACGCTGTTTATTGCGCTTCTAAGGCTTATGTGTTGAGTTTTTCAAGCGCTCTCAGGGCCGAGCTTCAAGGAACAGGGGTGACGGTATCAACATTGTGCCCCGGCGCTACGAGAACGGAATTTGCTGAAAAGGCAAATATGGAAAATACATTGCTGTTTAAAAGATTTGTGATGGAGCCGCATGAAGTGGCGGAGATCGCTTATCATGGTTTAATGAGAAATAAAAAAATAATTATTCCCGGATTCTATAACCGGATATTGGTTTCATCATTTCCGATCACGCCAAGCAGGATTCTGGAAAGGGTATCAACGGCCCTTCTTAAGAGGAGGTAATCTGTAGATCACGCAATCTGAGTAATCTGCGGATTAATATTCTATCGCCAGGCTATAAGAGTGTTTCCCAGTAATTTTTCCGGGGAAGGACCGTCAAGAATCTCCATGATCATGATCACTTTTTTACAAACATATCCTCGAAAGAGACCGTCTTAATTTTTCCGGCCTTGTATGTTTTCAGCCTTTTTTCAGCTTCAGCCGCCCACATTTCTTCAATCCTGGGATCGGGGACATCAAGGCTTTTCAGCAAGGCTTCGATAACGAGGGAACGTTCCGCCGGCTTTAGATGTAAGGCTTTTGATATTATGGTTTTTGTCGGCGACATATTTTAAACCTCGCAATGCACTTTCCAATATTCAAACATATATCAAAATAACGTTTGCACATCAATCTAAAAGAAAGCGAATATCCCAATGTTGATTGATTATTTTTTCCACATCCTGCCGTCAAATGAAAAGGGAATGGGAGCATGTACCGTAATCTTCAAAAAATGCGGATGAGCAGGGTTCAAAAGATAATTGAAGCTGCCCGGAGCAACCGCAGAGGGCGCCATGAGAACCGCACTCCGGATCTCTTTCGCCCATTTAGAGCCGATAGCTTTCGTACCATCTCTCGGGGGCGTTGCTGCCCAATCGGCAGGTAAATCCTTTACCGGTAAATGCTCAATGGAGACTCCGGCCGGGATGATGGCTTTAATAGCGGAGAATTTAGTTCGTGCGGATGGCTGTTGACCGAGGTTGACAAATTTCTCAAGGATGGCCAAGGGAAGCGACTCGGCTGCATATACCACCAGGATGCCTGGGTGACTCCAACGGCCGCCAACACGCCTTGCCCCCTCTCCGGTAAAAGACATAGCCGCATATTTGGCCTTTTCAAGGCGCCATACCGTAATCATACGGCGATGCCGTATTCGATGCGCCAAAGAAGATCCTCCACTTCTTTGGTCCCAGCCTCAGTATGCAGCAGCTCGAGAGGGATCTTTCCACCGAGGCCATACTGAGGCCGGTTCAACCACTCTTTAGCAAGAGCATCATCCTCCAATACCTCACACGCTAATGAATATATACGGGCCAGCCTATAAATACGATCGCTCACGATAGAGGACAATCTTTTGTGAGCGTTCCGTACACGGATCCAAGTTCTTTCACTGAGTTGGAGGTATTTAGTGAACTGGTTTGTATTAAGATTCAGAAGATCTTTCAGAAAAATGCCTGCCTTATAGGGGAACCCAATTCTGATGAGTTCGTCTAAGTCGAGCGGGCTTCTAACCTGTCGGCCAAGAGATGAGCGACCTCCTAAAGCTTTAACTATTGTCTCTTCAGAAAGCATGAAGTACACCTCCTTTGTCTGCCATTTGACATAATAATAACTGACAATTGGCAGTTTGTCAATAATAAAAGAGCTGTGTTCTGTTAGAAAGCGTGATAGTTGTACTTGTTAAGCATGTCGACTGTTTCTGAAAACAAACTGACAGGTATGAGGGGCTGCCGAATTCGCACTCCAGGGCGATCTCGATCATGCGCTTGTCGCCGGCGATGTGGGACAAAAGAATTTAAATGCATTATTCAGCCACGAATTGACGCGAATAACTTCATTCTTTTCCTTTATCCACGGCAAATGAATGTACATCAGCTATCCTTCTACGAGGTCCGCCTCCACGTCGAGGGTAATCTCCGCCTCTTTCCCTGCTATCAGCCCGCCGCCTTCCATCGGATCGCTTCCCCACATGACGCCGAAGTCCTCGCGGTTGACCTTCGTTATCGCCGTGAAGCCGAGCGCGATCTCGCCTCCGAAGGGGCTTTTGACGGGACCAAAATGCTCCGCGTCCATCACGATAGGGCGCGTCACCCCGTGGATGGTGAGATTGCCGTGGATCCTGGCCCGGTTTCCGCCTTTCGGCTCCACTTTCGTGCTCTTGAAGGTGATCGTGGGATATTTCCCGGCATCGAGCATTTCATCGCTCAGGATATGCTGGTCGCGCTTCTTGACGCCCGTGGAGAGGCTCGCCACGTCGATCTCCGCCTCTACGGACGATTTCGCCAGGTCGTTCGAATCGAAGTGGATGGTCCCCTTGACCTTATTGAACATCCCGCGCACATTGGCGATCATCATGTGCCGGATGGCGAAGCTGGCGACTGAATGGTCGGGATCGATTATGCATTTTGTCATGGTCTCCCTCCTGCGGAAAACATTCTACTCTGTCTTGATTATATCATAGGCCGAATATTCTGGAGTATTTACATCCCGGATCAACCAGGTCTGGGTCAAGGGGCAGTAGGCAGTAGGCAGTAGGCAGTAGGCAGTAGGCAGTAGGCAGTAGGCAGT
>ERZ1292625.868-Hain-H41-01um-R1-868-length-40714-cov-7_pt1 | contig 40714 bp, 17 predicted proteins | sample MGYA00564400_ERZ1292625 | MGnify/ENA primary metagenome ERZ1292625 (study PRJEB36523, sample SAMEA6512639) | groundwater metagenome | collected 2019-01-08 | study: AquaDiva: Metagenomics assemblies of 32 groundwater samples
GCTAGCAATAGCGGATTATCTGCTACAATTGTATCAAATAGGGCCTGAGCATATACGGTTATTTCACCGGTGTCCAGAATTCTGGTATAGGTAAGGTTCCCAGTTCGTGGATGAGTTGTTGGGGTAGTAAAGGATTGTACTCTGGATAAAACAACATAATTTGCAGCACCATAAGCAACATCAACCAAGGAAATACCATCAATATATTTGGATATAGATGTGCTTCCAACAAATGGCTGTGTCTTCGGAACCGTAATGAGAACAGAATCTCCGGAATACGCAGTACCGGTCGTAACCTCTACACAATCAGAATGTATAACATGCCATAGAGAATAAGAGGAATAATCAACATATCTCTTTGTTGTAGTATCGAACTCAAAGAATCTTGACGTTTGTTTGGAGAAAGTCTCTTCAGGTGAGAGCAACTGCCCATTGCTAGATTTGCGTGTTGGCTTATCAAATCCGACATCAAGATTTATAGTGCCAACAGTTGTATCTCCACGACGACTTATAATAAATGCATAAAACTCATCAGGCACAATGCTTGGATCTATATTGGGATCTGCTAATAGTGTACTTGCGAAGTTAAATGAGATTACCTGGGGATCTTCGGTTAGAGAATATCCAAGTGTTTCTAGGTCTGACTGAGAGAATGAAATCTCCATGATCGGATCTAGCTCTGGATCGAAGTCAATAAGTCGATCTGGAACCAAATCAGATGAACACGTAGTATCTACTTGAAGCTTATTTATCGAAATTACAAGTTCGCCAGAGAAATTTAGCTGCTCATCAGCAGGCAAAGAAATATCTGGTGTAACTGACACAAGCAAATCAACACGTTGTAAGTTGGTTCCTTTTGATAGAAACTTCTGTCCGTATGACTTCGTTACGCTTCCATTTTTATCGAATGATACGACTCTCGCAGGATCTAGCTCAAAGTACAGATCACTAAAATTCACATCGTCACCGATGGCCTCACGAAGAGTATCGGCGATTGATGTTCCAACATCTGCAGTGATAAAGTTATTTAGTTCAAAATTAGGTGACTCTATCTGATCTGCTATTGCGGATTTAGCAAAGACCTTAAATGGTTCGGATTCTTTTACCTTAAGGCTACCGCCGCTTACTGTTATAGTATCTAAACTATCCTTTGATGCTGATAGCTCAGTTTTTCCGGTGCCACCGGAGAAGTTATTAAGAATGATAGAAAGCACTTCTTTGTAGTAATGCTTGGTAAGCAATGTTCCATTCTTTTGGAATGAAAGTACTTCACTAACAAGTTGTCCACGAACTGATAAGCTGCTAAATGCAAATCCAATCACCAAAACCTTGCACTGAACACGTCCACCGATCTTTGCATTGAGAAGTTCAAACTCAAGTCTATTGCCAAAATCTTGGTCTGATGGTTGCAGGTCTAGTTTGAGTGGTACACCATCAAAGTTACCAAGTTCGATTGTTTCCTTTGATGGATTTGTGGAGCCGGTAGCAACATAAACGCCAGGCGCTGAACTATCAAAAAGTATATTTGATTCGAAGATTGACTCTCTAACAATTCCGCTACCATGGAAATCATTGATTATGCCGCTAGCAACGGATTGATTGTGAAGCTGCTCCGCATCGAGATCTGCCTCGGTAATCTTCTGTCCGTCATAGAAGTTTGTCATCGGCAGAGTTATGCTGGCCTTACTTTTCATAAAATCTCCAAAGTCGTATATAGGCTATTAATATAATAGCAGTTATGGCTCATTTCTAGATAATTTGTAACGCCGATAAGCAAGTATGGACAATAGGATCACTCCAGTGCCGTCACTAAATACAAATGGCCAGTTATGAAATGCTATATTCGTTATGACGGCAAAGCTCAAAGCGCAAGCCGTTATTGCCGGTGATTTCCATGTTGCACCAACCAGTTTTGTTGCTTTGATAGCTGCGATCGTATCTGGAAGACTCGCCATCATAAATAGAGCCGTGCTGATTATTCCCGTTATATATGCCCAGGCTGGAATCAATAGCTACTCCTTGCACTTCTTTTCTATAAATCTTACGTTAGCGTTTGAATGAGCCGGCTTTAATCGCGAGATCAGGTCAACGACCAAATCCTCAATTGCTCCATTATTAATACCAATAACGCGGTCGAAATCATCCAATATCTTGACATCAAAGTCAAATACGCCACGAACAGGATCTATAATTGTGGCGGTATGTACTTCTCGTTCAATATCATCATAATCAAAGTTCTGAAGATATGTGGTGAGATCATCGGTACCAACAGGAGATATTTGGTCTGTATTTGCCGAATAATTAATATCGATTTCTACACCAGCAGCATCGATAGAATACGTCCTCGCTTCGCGTGATAGTCTAAAATTATCAATCAAGCCGGTGGCCGGAGATCTAAACTCATAATTGTTGCCAATTATAACCTGTGAAAGCTGCTCTACTAGGCTGAAAGTTACTTTGTCAATGATTTTAGCAGAATCAAACACAGTAGGATACACATCTTTTCCATAGGCATAAATCGTATCAAAAACTATGCCATCAACAAAGAACTTTATAAACTTAGAAGTTCCAACAAAATTATACGACAATGAGATACGATGCCAAGTTTCTTCTGCCCAAGATATATCAACTGGTATGAGGTGCGCAAAGTCTTTCGATTCTATTCTAGCTATAAGTCTAGAGAACTGATCTTTGTATATTGATATTTTCTCTCCTGCAAACTGCCTAGGAACGTAGGTGACAATGACATCTACATTACCGCCTGGCAACGCATCGATTAGATTAATGCTGAGACCATCAGGAGAAATTACACTATCAAGACTGAAATCTTTGTCAGTTCCCGTTCCCTTGGAATATCTACCAGTCGATTCGCTTAGCGATATTTCATTGAACAGTATTGATGACTTTTCAGCCGATGAATAATATGAAGCATCAGCTAAACGACCAGATGAGATCAATTTTACCGAGATTATCTTGGATGCCGGATTTGGTAATCTTAGCAGATATGGAGTTACAGATACAACTCGCTCTGCTAGAACAGAAGAAGACTCAAATAAGGTTCGGCTGTCGCCATCATTAAATGTGTCGAGTTTTGGCTGATACCAAAATTCTATTGTTCCTGAGCCGTTTCTCAGTAGGTTATTGTTATTACTCAAAATTAAGGCATCACTGTTTTCAAATCTACCTGATTGCTTGAATGAGCTGTTCACAGAATTGGGTGATAATTGTTGGCTGCCAATAGTTGGAGTGTAACTAGCTAGATTATATAGCGGACCAGACTCTGCCATATTACATTCGAAGAATAGCGCCTCTGCCGTATCCTTAGAATAGCCAATAAAAATCATATAGCTGACAAATTCACTTTCATTATTAATATGCGATAGAAGAATATCTCGATCCTTCACAGATAGTCCATATGTAAAGTTGTTCTGAGTATCCAAGAATCGTTTATTACGCAGTCTTCTGGATTGCTTTTCGATCGGATTCTCAAAACCTATAAGAGCAAGTGTCGAACTCGTAATACAGTTCGGATTCTCTTTGAAGAAATCCTCGGTTACAGTTCTGGTACCGGAAACAGATGACTCCCACGGACGTAAATCTTTAAGCATAGTATTGAGAATGACGAAGTCATCCACAGATCCAAGAAGCTGCTTGCTTTCAGTAATATCGGTACCGATGAATAGCTTATCTCCAATTTGAGGAATTGAAATGTGCAATGAAGCCGAATAATCTATGACATAATATCCAGGGGGAAGTTCAAACGCAACATACGGATCGCTTCCAGCAATTGACAAAAATATCGCACCATTAGAAAATCTGTAGATATCGGCATAATCACCCGTGCCGTCTTGTACGAATATAGAGTTTGTCTCTATAACACTTACAAGCGATACGAAATCATAGTCAACATCAATTAGGTTAAATGACCCAGTGATCTTCTCAAGGCTAGTATAACGATTTTGAGTAAAGAATGATCCGTTCTTGTTGATAAGAAGATCCTCTATGACAGAACCGGATGGAGTAACTCCGTGCACTGAAAGCGTATTGATTCTATCGAAATAAATATTATCAGAGTCGATCTGAATTTCAAAGTAACGTCCATCATTGATTTTAGAGACATTGATAGTCTCTAATGATGTCAGAGTATCATCGAGCATAATCTCGAAATTCGAGAGAATATCAGCGCCAGAAATCTCTACAGTGTCTAATCCTATACTATAATTATATAATGAGTATTTTTGGATACTTACATCCGCAAGATTCTTAGGTCGAGGTCCAGTAGTCGCTACAATACTGTAACCAGCACGTGAGTTGTTTGTACCGACAGGGTCAGATCCCTCATTGAGAAACAGCGAGGTGCCAGATAGGCTAAAAATGTTTTTGCAGCGTCTAGCAGCTAATCCGTATGTTCTAATACTGATTTTTATATCTGTTTTATCTACTGATGATACATAATTGCAAGCATTATCTTGTTTGACGAACTCGATTATCCCGAGTGTCTTGTTGTATCGATAGCTGACATCACTTGGGATGTTTGAAATTGTAATGACGCCATCATCAGTCGTATAGCCAAGACCTCCGAGTTCTTCTGATATGCCATCACATCCCGTTCTGAACACAGAAAACCGATCATTACGCAAATCGGTAAAGATACTATCAGAATATGGGACTAAGGAGAATCCAACTGAGGATTCTGAAGCACTAAAGATATATGGCTCAAGAGATGTCGCATCTCCGAGTTCAATAAATCCAGCTCCGGTACCTATTATAACAAGTAATTTACCGTTCAGACTACTAGAGTCGTCAAAGATAATAGAGCGTCCAAGTAAATCCGAGGTAATGGTTAGGCTAGTAGAACTTAGTTCATTGCTATTGGCTGCGACTATACCATCGGTAATAATTGCCGAGAATATTACCTTTTTCTCGGCATAATTATAAAGGTTTTCTTCACTTATATCGGAGAACTTAGAATTAAACTTAATCGGAGCATATCCGCCGAACTTAAATAGACTTGGAACCTCTTGGCCATCAACAAATAGATGTAGTTCATCGCGCTCAAAAGATGAATTAAGCTTCCAGCTTGCTGCGACGTGATGTCTTTCATTTGCCACAAAGCTCTTAACGTTTGTGGCGATATTGAAAATGCCAGGACTCTTCTCTTTTGAGTCTATAATTCTGAAGTTAAGAAACCCTTTGCCGTCCTTAAAGATCGAGAGACGCGAGCTATCTTCAGATACTCCGGTATCAAGCAGATATTTATCATTATCAGATGTTATCATTATTTCATCTATATCAGATTCGGTGATATAGCCGTCTGATACTATCTCATCAAACTCATTAGGGTTTGGGTGTAGTTCAAAGGTTGCAAGGGAGCCAGAAACTATAAAGATATCAGAGTCTTCTAGTTTGATAGTTCCGGGATTATAATTAGTATTAGCCTCAACTAGATTAAAGTCAATGATTGGAGGAGTAACTGATGCGAAGTAAGTATCGGACTCTATTAGTCTTTGGTCTACTGCCATAGATGAGAAAGATGAGTTTTTATTTGCAAGACAAGTGGCAGAATCATCTATCACGCTTACCAGTGATAGATCATATTGCAGCAAGATTGCATCATCAGTGCTGATATTTATAAGTGAGTTTGTTCTATCGATAAGAATTGCATATTTGTGGAACGAAGAATCGTTCCAGTTGAACGATTGAGTTTTTAGTTTTTGTAGGGATGCAAGATCAACAAGAGAGATCAGTCCATTTCCAAAAATATCAGAATCTAGAGATACTCCAAGATCGTAGTCAATGGAGTTGATTTCTGCAATTACAATACCAGAAGATCGAACAGTTGGGTCTAGAGATAGTAAGAGTGTATCGGCATCAAAGGATACGATCTTAGCGCTTACAATGAGTTCGACATTGCCCTTATAGCATGAGTTTTCAACCGTAAGTCCAATACTATTTGAGAAGTACGTCTCAGTATCTTCAAATGCGGTTATTGCATTTACTCTATAAATGCCAGATGATACCTCCGTATCAAACTGTCCGATCTTTCGCCAGCTAAAAGACTCTACTTCTCGTCCACCATTTAGATGATCGATAACTACCGATTCAGACTCTTGAAGTAGCGACCAACCATCAGAATCGATTAACTTATTGCCTAGAAATCTGAAGCTCTTTGAGCAGGTTGCTGTATCGGTGCATGAGGCATCAGTTGAGCGCCTTCCTTTTGTAATAGAAGAGAATTGCCCGCTTGACTGGATACTTCCAGTTATTGGAGTATCGATGGCAACATACTCTAATAAGTTAGTTAGGCTTCCATCAATTACCATTACATCATATGGTAGCTGACTATATTTTAAGAATCTTGTACGCAGAATCCATTGACCAATATTCTCATTTATTGGAGATAGGCAATCACTATCATAGCCAATATAAATTCCATCTCTTGTATCTGAGAAATGTGAGATTCCATTGACATCTATATCAGAATCTAACCTATTTAGAGTGAATGACTTTGACACAGGGTGAGACGATCCACTTCCAATAAACACATCATCTAATCCGAACTTATAGTCAAGAGTAATGAGGCTCTTGAATAGATTCATTGATGATATGCCATATACTCCAATGGCAGATGAGTTAGCCGATACTGTATCGTTAACGGCTGATAACAAATCTGTTTCTGGCAGATCAGTATAAAAGAAACTATATTTAGCTGTTGTAGATTTAATCCACGCTTCATTCGTAACTGGGTTTAGATAAAGTGATAGCTTTGTCTTATCTGTCCAATTGAAATTCCAAAGATACTGTTGCGAGAAATAAGAGCTACTCTTTTCTGTAGCCTTTAAATCAAGTTGTAGTTGTTGTTTTACGATGACAAACTGTGAAAAGCCAACTTCATTAATTACATCAAATGACTGTGCAGAGAGTTCTGGATAATTTATAGGGTATCTTGATACGAAGATTGATTTTATGAATTGTGGTATGGAAGCAACTCTTCTATCATCAATCCCAACAAGTCCAGTAACTTCGTAGAATCTTCCAAAGTTATCCACGATCATTAGAGCTCTACATGTCTCAGATCCAAACCACGCTTCTGGCAGTAGATCGCTTCGATTAAGTATTACGCTAGGTGTAATCTCTATTTCTAGATTGTCAAAGTTCTCTAGAACGCTATTTTGTCCGACTACAACACAATTACATGCCACTGTAGGGTATGGAGGAGCAAAATCACTAAGAATATCAGAGTCAAGACCAGAAACAGTGAAAAGCCTAGTGTTTCCGCCAGTCTTTACGGTAGATCCGATAATTTTCAAATTGAACATATTGTGGGCATTATCAACTACAATGCCGCCAGCAAAATATGCACCAGAGTCTACGAGAGATCCATATGCAGTGCTGTTCCTTGGCAGATAAGAGTAATTTATCGAAAACTCAACCTTTTGAAGCAGGGATGTTTCTCTATCGAGGGCTAGGTCATTCTTATAAATACCAAATAATGAGTTAAAATCAGCGGCAACGTACCCATCAGAACCAGTTGACACCTTGTAAATGACCAGCTTTCCGCCGCTACTAGCATCAAAGCCATGACGTTCATCATTGGTATCTGGAGATCCGATTACGCTGTATCCACTCTTAGTAGAGAACGGATCTCCGCCAGAATAATAGAAATTGCTTGTTCCTATATTGTCGAATGAAAATGTTAGATCTGCATCATTATGAATTCCGTTCCAACTTGGAGTAATCCACATTTCTACGGTACCTTCATCTAGTGATATACTTGATGCTGCTGGAATCCAGATGGAGTTATCACCATTGATGTTTAATCCTGAGCCAAACTTGCCATCAACAAACTCTAGAGGGCCAGACGACGATACCGGGCCAGGCGTGAGATAATCCCTTCCGAGTATCCAAGATCCAAACGTTAGCTCTTCTATTTTTGGAACAGTCTTTACGATGCTCTCTACAAGCCCTGAGATTGCCGGAATAGTTGGACCCCTCGGGTAAGCTGACAGAACTCCGCCGACAGCATCACGATATAGCTCGCGGTCTATGGACAGGGAGTCGTTATCAAAGAACGGAATAGCCGTCAGTCTTCCAAAGTTTCTTCTTAAGGCACCGCGCAGCGCTCCGTACTTATAATCTACAAAGTATGACTGACCCTCTGATATGGAGCTATTGATGCTCCAGTCAATTTCATTATCGCCATACTCGTAGTACACTACTAGCTCGTCATTCATGGCAACGTAATCAAAAAATATACTGCCGGAGCTGTACTCAACTGCCAGTGCTGTTCCGGGAGTAGGTGAATATGTCGTAATGTAACTAATTGTAGCTAAAGAATTAGAGGTAAGAAATCCACTAGCTGGATATGTTATCGTAATCTCATCTATACCAGTTATTACGGGACCAATTGAGACATTGAAAGTATCGCCGGAAAACTCAGATTCATATAGTTCAGATAGCTTGTTGATTATAAAGTATCCAGAACCAAATCCAGTGACTAACCAGCTATCAATACCATCTGATAGGTGATCATATCCGGAATTAAACGAGTATCTGCTGTCAATAGAATCAAAACTAACCTTAAACTCTGTGCTGGAATAATTTGTAATTGACAGCACGCCCATATCTGATATCACTTCAAATCGCAAGCTGGCATCGAGAATTACGTTACCACCGGCGTCATATACTGCGTAGATTGATGACATGTCCGGGGTTCTAAACTTGATCTGCTGAGTGGAACCGATAGTATATATTTTAGACGTTACTGTAGTTTTGAAATCTATGGTACGCCCAGAGAAACTGACATATGGTGCGATATAGAGGTTCTTTCCACTGGAAGACTTAAGTAATAGTAACTCTGAAGAATCACTATTGGGATATCGTTCAGATAAGATAGTGGAGTCAAGGTCCTTACCTACAAGATCCTTAAGCTCTGATATAAAGCGGATTGAAGAGATCTTGTTGCTAACCGTTGCCTGATAGAATTCATCAACAAGTAATGTCTCGATCTCTTGCCCATTATCATTTATTATGGTGGAACCATCATATGACTCTATTGTATCGGCAATGTCAGATATCTTGATCTCAGTTGATGTAAATGATATGGATGAATATTCTGATTGCTCTGTTGAACCTGCAATTTCTCTATATGCCTTGTTGACGGCGATTATATTCTTATTTTGAGTTAGCGTTGATGATGTGCTGTATGCGATTAATCCGCCACTAAAGCTCTTTGTATCATTAACGGCAACGTATAGTACGCCATTTTGATAATCAGCACAGTAGTCTCCAGCAATTCTTAAACGAGATAGGTTTTTGTTCAGTTCTCCAATCTGGTCAGAGTTTATGGCATATGTCTGGCTTCCAGATGATAATAACGTTAACTCTATGCTATTAGAGATTGGTGTAAAAAACTTTTCAGATATAAAAAGCTCAGTATCTAATTCGAGAGATGAGTTAACTACTGAGCCGAACCCATCTCCAGTCGAATTTAGAATGCGATTATCTTCTAGTTCAAAAATAAGCGAACTAACGCCGATTTGTATGCTAGTTCCCACATTTGGGATTGTAACCAAAGAGCTAATTGATAGGCCGCCAATAAGTCCATTGCCATTAGCGGAATAGAACGCAGTAACCGTAGCATCATCAAGATCTTGATTGAGGAACCTTACAACATATGTTGTTGATAGTTCATCAATAAGCTCGGATGGTAGTCCTGGAGAAAATTCTATGTTTAGGTTGCTGGCATTGGATGTAACTGTTCCATAATGAACTGGAGATATAAACACGCCAGAGGCTGTAATCTCTTGACCACTTTTTTGTACAAAGTTTGCTGGCTCAGCAGTGACTTCTTTTGCACTTGGTAGAGTATTTCCCGTGAAAAATATCTCATTGCCAGAGAAGTAATTTAGTGCATAAATCTCGCCTGTTGTTTGGTTATAGATTCTAAATACGTCTGTTATTGGACTAAATTGTGTTTCCAGAGAAAATGACGAGGTAACTCGATTAGCTACTTGCTCGCCAAGTACTTCTTTGTGTACCATTGAGTTATAGTCTGTACCTTCAGCAAAAACTGTTTCGTAATCAAATACGATTTTTATAGACTTACCAAACAATGGTCTTAAGTAATTAAGATTAAGCTCGCTACCTAGGACTGAGAAGTCTAGGTTTCTTTTGTATTCTTTTTTGTATGTATAATCAGCAAATAGATAATTGAACCCAGTTCCCTCACCGATCTGATCTCCAACAACAAACACATCACCAGTCTCATAATTGATAGAGTAAGCTCCAATGCTTGCTGGCAGTGATGAAAAATTATATTTAAGCTCTGTAAAGAACTGCGATGGAATCGCTTCTGAGTTTTCTGATTCCTTAAATATCACACCGCCAAGCTCAGGTTGTTCGTCGATAGAGTCAATGATTAGGCCGTGTTGCAATGAAAAGTTACGAGAGTTAGACGGTATACTTTCATTGACTATTGCTGTCGGAGTATAAACCCCAATAGAGCTATCAACAATAAGTATTGCAGCGTTGTCATAATAATACGACACAATTATCGTATCATCACGTTCCGGTCTTAGCCAATTGCCAAAATCAGAAAAGAGAACCTGATTTGACTCTATGCTTTTATTTGATAATGCATTTAGCTGATCATATCGGTTATTGTACAATCCATACTTGTACTTAGATAGATCATATATTGTACCAGTGTTTCCATCACAGTCTGCAATGTCAGTAGGCTTGATAAGTTTTGCGCTAATAACCTTTATTATATTCTTTTCAGGCAGTGATAACAAAAATCCGTTAAATGTAGAGATTGAATTTGTTGAGTCAATGGAATAAGACTCAATAAGTTCTTGGCGAAGATTTATAGGGTAAATATTGGTATTAGATATTTCTATTGTTCGGCTTGATACTGATGAGCCAGATGGAGAAAGTGATACTCTATTTATCTCATAGGCATTTTCATTCGCCAACCTGTCTAGAGCTCCGGCACAACGAACGCGATATTCGTTTGTTACTTGTTGTGAGATATAATTATCATTTAACAGACTGCCTATTGCATGTTGTGCGTCTAGCAGGTAATCAGCTTGCGTTCCAATAATAGATCCAACAACCGTATCATCAAGGTTATATATAGCCGGTGTCTTAAAGTGCAGATCATCCCTTATTTGATTTGCCTTGTCAATACCTATAAAATAGATATCACGTGATAGATCATCATTTATTAGTGGTAAGCCATTAATACTAGTGAACGTTACAGATGCCGAATCGAGAAGTTTAAGTACATAGTAAGCTTTCGAATGGTGTGGTCTTGTATTTAATGTGATTGACTTAGAGTCAATCTGTACGGATAGTATTTCAACATCAGAATCAGATCCGGATATTGCCTCAATCTTGAAATTTCCAACCCCAATTGACTCAATGACAGGAAGATTAAAGCCTATCTTAAGCTGCGTAGTTGATAGTATTTTGAAGAGTACTGGTCTTAGCATTTGTTCCTAGCTTATTCTGAAGTCTTTTCTGGCAACTGCCTCTAGGGTTATTGTACCAGGATTGATGGTCTGATTGTCCAATGCCTTGATAAAAGATTTTCTACCTGTACTTCCTGAAACATTAAACCCAGAAATGTTGATTGAGTCAACTCCAGATACCTTTCCAGCGGCCATAATTATATCAGAATAATCAATCGTAATGCCCAATGCATTAGAAGATAACGCCTTTGATATCTCATCCGCTGCATTTTGGACTATAAAGTCTGTGTTCTGTAACTGATTATCATTAATTAGAATTTGTCCAGAGACGTCAACTAAGATTTCTGCCGCTTCTTTAACTATAACATCTGCGGTAATTGGTCTAACTGACTCTATTCCAACTGTGGCATCAAGAAGCAATCTATTAACATTATACCTGACAGATATTCTTTCACCCTCTTTTGGGGCCAAGAAATTATAATCAGTTAAAAAGATATTCCCGGTTGGTGGCTGATTACCGACGAATACTGCCAAACTACCAATGATATTTCCGGTGGAGCCTCTAAACCCCGATGATACATTAATCTGAGACACTATACCATATGATTTTGCAGAATATATCTGAGAATTAGATGCGAAATATACATCCTCTGAATCGTTCTCTTTAGCTATAAGTGCAACGATTACGAGTTGAGAACCTGATGATAGTGATATGGCCAAGTTAGCAGGCGTATTTGGCAACGTAAACTTGGTTGATGACAAAGTGACATCTTGTGTCGAGAACCTTACATCATATTTGGAGTTAGCAAGTTTATAACCGAGAATGTCAAATGAATCAGTCTTTTGTCCGGCACTATCAATAACGTAAACTTCATCAATTCTAGCCACATAATAAGAGGAATCTAGTGATGTTTTCGAATAGAGTGTTTTAATAAACGAAGACAATTCGAATGTAAGGCTTGATACATCAACGCCATATGTTAGGTCAAATACTGCCCTTGTTAGCGATGTACCAGAAACCCTTACCTTTCCAGGTTTAGAAGAACCAGAAACCTCAAGTAATAAGTTGCATGGGCTATATCGGACATAATCCATTATAACAGAATCAACATCGCGCTTGAAAACTATCGGTTGAAATGATGGTGATATAGTCAGTAGTGAAGCATCAGTGAATGATTCGGATGTTTCAGAACCAACGAACGGAGCAGATGATAGAGAAGACTTCGTAAGTATAGTTTCTAGATTTGCAGTATATGATACATAAACCGTAGACGAAGAGCTAAAGGCATCAAATACAAGGTCTGTAAGCCCAGAAGAATCTAGGATAGAATCTGATGGCAGGGTGATGGTCGAATTAAAAAATGATGCATCAGTAGAGTCTACATTATAGATTTCGGTTTTATTAAAGTATACGATAAGACTATCGCCAAGTCCGGCAGGTGAATCAGATGGGAGAATTATTGTGAGGCCAGAGAAATAACCATCAGCCTTAGTCGTATTAAATACCTCCATTCCGGTGGCTGTGGTAATTCTATTTACGTTTGTTATTTCGGAAGTTACAGTTATAATAACTCCATTCTTAGCAATGCCGCTAATCATTACGCTTTGAACTGATAGTGTTTCTACATTTTGTAAAAATACCGATGAAATCGAACTGATGCTGTTATCAACATTTACAATATAAGAATTACCATCAGTTGATTTCTCTATAATTGCTGACTCTTCCCTTATAAGATTGGAAAGGCCCCAATCTATAGAATCTGAAGCTGATGAGTTTGTTTCAACTATCCTTGGAGAATATCCATTATAATCGATATATTTATCTGAAATCTTCCTCCAAGTATATGAGACGGCCAATACATCTGATTGTGATGGAAGATTCTTTCCGCTAATATTAATGATGCCATCTGCATTCAATCCGGTTTCTGAGTCAAGCGTTACAGCATCGATAATATACGTCTCACCTGTGGTTTTGTTTTGAACTGATGATGCCGAAACAATTGGGCGATGTGACGTGTAAATTACAGACCTATCAGCCGAACTAACGGTAGAGTTTTCACTCTTGACCTGTACATCAAAGTAAACGGATGAAATATCATTAATATCTGTGAAGTTGAGCCTAGTAACGGCATTGAATGAGCTCTTTGGTTGAGATTCGGCAATTACAGACTTTGTTCCGGATATAAAGTGAACGCGATCAAAGCAGAATGGACTTCCTCCGGTATCAACATTCTCATCTTTTACTAACTCGTAACTACCAGATACTATTCCGGATGCTGATACAGATTTTGGAGAGAACACGCCGGAAGAGCTTCCAGACAGGGATACTATGTCTGATACTGGTTGCAGTGGAAGGTTACCTGTCGATAATGCAGAAATCCGTCGCTCTTCTGATGTTAGTGTTATATCAGAGTTCCCCTGACCAACGATAAAATCATTTCGCTCATCCGTGATATTTCCAACTCCAGAAGAGTCAGTAAATACAAATGAGTCGGAAACCTCTACTAGCTGCTTACCCAATATGTAAATATCTACCTTGCCACCAGTACCTGACGATAATATGCGTTTGGTGCCATCATTTACCTCTATTATCTCTGTTCCATCACGCAGCATTAGTGAGCTACCAGGTTGAACCACCAGAGCATCAGATACCCCATTAACCGCAAGTATAGCGCTTTTATATCCTAGTGCAGTTCCGGTATTTGCACCAGAGAATATTGAAGAGACTCTGGTGCGAAGCTGAGTATCGGACTCTCCATTGGCCCCTCCGCTTATTGATGCTAGATTAATTACGGTCATATCAGAATCAAGATTATGACTTGTAATCTGAAAGGAGCTAACGTTGCCAGCGGTTCCAACACGAGTTGCCTGTATTGGAACTTCTATGGCATATTTATTACTGATACCGGCTAGCTGTAATGCTTTCTTGATTCTAGAAGCGGTAGCTGCATGACGACCCTTATCGGCCGCTGAGAAGAAGTAGTTGCCGACAACCTTAAAGGTAACTCCTGATTTAGCAGTGACCAATGAGCCGTTTGGAATCGGCATATCCGTTGGAATGCTGTTAGTCGTAAAGATAGCAACTCCAATTGCTGGTGAACCCGTCTTCTTTGATAGGCCATAATTTGAAGCTAAGCGCTCCAGATCGGAGCCAACTGCCGTGTCAGGTGATTGCTTGCCTGACACTATCGAGATCAGTCTGTAGAGCTTCTCTAGCTGATCTGCCGGCAAATCCACAAAGAGATCTCTTGATACTGTGCCTGGCTTTGTATCTAGATTTGGTTGAACGAGCTTGAGCTGATCAATCATTGTAGATACTATTTCGTTAAATGATTTATATGTCGACATTGTATCCTGATCTAAATTATTCTAAGTGTTACTGTTTCTTCGATAATATCCATCTTCTGAGTTAGAACAGAGACAAATATATTGTACAATCTGGGGTCACCCGTATCACGCTCAGTTGTTATCTCTACTATATCAACTATAACCTCAGATAAGGACAGCATCTGCCGCATGCCTTGTGACTTCTGTAGTGAGATTAGATATCTGATCGCCTCTTCGGCAGAGCGCCTTAGATCAAGCTCGATGAGTTGCTGATCTGCCACACCACCTATTTTGAGTAAGCCAATATCAGAACCATATCTAGAGTGAAATCGATTATCTCCAATCCTAGTTAGTAGGATCTTAATGATATCTTGTCGGATCTTGTTATTGCCATTGACTATGGATAAGCCTCCAGCATTGTCAAGAACTAGGTCACCATGTTTTATTTGTAGATCGAAGGACATTTGACTTGCTAAAACATATTAGCAATTATGATTTGGGTTTGTCGGCAATTGCTTTTTGTGCGTCTAGAAAATACTGTGCTGCAAATGCTTTTAGAGTCTCTCCAGAGCAGTATGAGGTATACGTCATGTATAAATTGGCTACCAATACGGCCAATGCATTTACAGAATCTACTACATCGGGGAATCCGCCATTGTCCGCGCTACGAGATACCCTATCAATCAAGCCATATGGATCCTTCCTTGATGATAGGATAGATCCCGATATAGTATTAGCCATATTTACTCGCCGCTCTTGTGATAGTAGACCGATAAGAAAGTCCTGATTTAAGGCTAATAAGGCAATACAGTAGATCACAAAGTCTTCTGATGAGACTCCAATATATGAATCACCACTGCTCGAATTTACTGTACCAGACCCATCACCCTTTGCTGATGGTAGAGGGCTCTTGGCATATGCGGCGGCTTTGAGTTGTGTGATCTTTGAGTCTAAATAATCTGACTTTTGCTTTAGTATGCTGTATAGCGGCCCTGATAATATGTCATCAAATCCCGATGATGTCCTAATTACACCCTCTTGTAGCTGCAACGAAGAATACTTGGAGTCTACATTACTATCATCATAAGCCTTCGAGGTATCCTTAAGTAAGAATAATATAGCATCCTCTCTTGCTTTTAATATTTCAAGATGCTGAATCTCATCCTCATATTCTGATGGGTCTCTTTCGGTCGGAGCAGCATCTAAAGTATCACTAACCTGACCACCCTCGGCGGCTGCTTTTGCTGCCGCTTCGCTTCTATCTTTTGCCTTTATTATGTGATTATCACCAAGCTGAAATAGAACCTTTCGAAGTTTGTCAATTATAAAGCACTCAACCTGAGTTATACTGTCAGCGCCTATATTGCTTGGCTTTTCAAGTGAGAATGTCGATAGACCATCAGTATTGGTCGGATAGATACCGGGGTTACCGGTCACCCTATCAAGTCTAATACGTAGAATTGATTCGAGAAGGCTGGTATGTACCTTATTTCCATTGATCTTTGTGGCCGTTCGATTATCAAATGGTTTCATTACTATCTTATCAGTCTCAAATATACAGTTGTAGATACTTGAATCCTGAATTGGTACGGACTTCAGATAGTAAAATATCATCTGCTGGCTAGTATCAAAGTAATCCACTGATATACGGCTATCTGATGATTGTTCTGTCGTTACGGGTACAGTAGAAGTTTTGTCTGTCGGCTCTTTGAGTGTATCAAAATTATAGATCCTGAGGCTAGAGTTGAGCTTACGTTGAGATAGTATATCTGGACCCTTTGTTGTTCCGTTCATATCTGCTAGGCTTGCCATCTTTACATTGAATGAATCCGGATCAATGTAGAGTAATGTTTTTTCTGTGCCACCTATTTCTTGGTCATCAGGAAGTCCAATCATCCTCATTAGAGCATTTTCGCACGACTCAATCCCGACAATACCAGTAGGATTAGATGGAGTTACATCATATATATATGAAGCTTTTACAGATGAAACCTTGGATACGAATGCTCCAGCAGCATCAGAAAAGTCGCTAGTCTGTGCTGCCTCTTTATCTTTTGTTATGGATAGAAGTCTATTTACATTCGCCTCTATGCTGCTTGCTTCCTCATCTCCAGGGCTGTCTCCACAAAATCCAACACCACCAATGCTAATAGCACCAGTCTTTGATCCGTCGGCGAAGCTATCTAAAAGACCAACTAGCGTAGAACTAACAATGCCAAACTTATTATTGGCAAGCGCAAAGCCATCAATGAGATTCTTAGCGCTAGATGTTTTCCCAGGCTCGGTATTGAGCAGATCCTCTAGCGTAGTTCCAGTTGTTGTAGTTGATGCCATGTTAGTTTATAAGTCCACTACCGAATAATTGTGGTTCAGTTATTATAGTACCATCTTCAGAGGAGGAGCCAACGATTACAGTGGCTGTAGCATCAATGAATGTGATCGTAAGTATTCTATTGATTCGTGATAACGCTCCTAATGCTACGGAGTTATTATCAACAGCTACAGTTACCGAACTTGGAACGCATCCAACGGCATCAGTTGGTGATAGATCTACAAGATCACTATAGGTCAGTGCTTGAATTGGCTGGTTGCAGACCGATGCCTTTATCTTTACTTCTCCAGCCGCCGAGGCCGCTAAGTTAGTAGAGTATGATCTGGTTGCCTGATTATAGGATAGATAATTCTGAGGATTGAGATCGGTTGGAACCAATACCAAGGAGGCGCTTCCCGTCGTATCTGACACTATATCGATGCGAATCTTATCTGACATATCAAAGAACATGAGGTTGTCATAGCTATCTCGCGGAATAATCTCAATCTGAGCATTGGTACCCACTGTAAGAGTAACCGCATCTCCAATACCACCGGCATATTCTCTGGCTCCAGTAAACGCTGGGCCAGATGACTCAAAGCCAGATAGAAGATCTTCAGATAGTGTGGCGGGGTCAGGAAGTATTGGAGTTAAGTCAGTATCTTGCTCCAATAAGAATGAAGAGTTAAGCGGGTTGACAACGATGGAGCAGACGTTATCTATAGAGTTGTTTGTACACTCTATTAGCGTACCATAAGCAGCATCAACATCTTCCGCAATCATTCTGCTTGGAATCTTGCCAAGAGATAAGCTATCCTTGATTCCCTTAGTCTGGCCCGTAATCGAACCAAGGAAGTCTTGGAGACATACGGTAACTATCTCAACTTCAGCAAGGCCACCGTCTCCAGAGAGATCCAGAGGCAACTGATTTATTGATGCTGTTTGACACTTAGCCTGGATGGCCTCGGCGGCAACCCTAGTATCTACGAAGTAAAGTTGAGGCAGGGAGAAGATGCTCTTTGTAAGCTCTCTATTATCAGCTGTTGGCTCTTCTCCATCGTCAACTGGAGGATCATAACCAGTTACTTCATCTTCCCTATCGAATGCATCCCTCACAGAAGATTGTCTATTGATAACAGTAGCGCGTATTTCGGTTATTCCGGTAACGCTCGTTCCATCGAGCTGCTTATATTCTCCGAAGATTATGCCGCCTTCATTTACAACATAAACACTGAATTCCTCATCAAGTAATAGCATAGCCGGGATCGTATCAAACGTTCTAGATACAGAAACGCCGTCTTGAATGATATCGATAGTGAGCGGAATAATCGAAGCTGCTCCGTCAACCACGTCACCCATCATTGCTTTGCCGTCTGTCATACTGTAAAAGTTACCATAAGATGACGATCCAGCTATGTCAAGATTAGGTGAGCTTTTCGATAATAACACAATTGGTGTATCAAAAGCCTTTGTTTCGTCAATTACCTGTCTGTCTAATAGCTCCGGGAAGAAGGCTGACTTCCAGCTGCGACCATCAAACTTGAATATCACACTCTGAGATGATTCAAATGTCTTGCGTCGCTTAGTGTAAGACGCTGCTAGCGATACAACAGTATCCGTTGTAATGTCTGTAATATCATCGGCTGTCGAATCAAAGCTTGAGCTCTTTTTCCTTAGAGAGTTAGGATTGAAGCTCACAAGATCATAGATATTTTCTGATACAGCGTCAGTTCCGTCAAGAGCTAAAGCACCACGAACAGGTTCTGTAGCATCGCTATATGATGGCGGTTCTGCCACTTCGGAAGCTACTTTCGTAAATGGCTGAGACACAGGGATTAGGTATTGCTTCTTGAATATATAGGTGGCATGAGGAGCTACACCTGACTGTTCAGCAATCATACCGCTAACCATTGCGCCAATCTCAAAGCCATCAATTCCGCAAGGTGCGATTAATGAGTTAGGGTTGATGGAACATGGGAATCGGAATGTCAGGCTGAGAAGTTCAAGAAATATGGCTAGAATCTGAACAATTGGACCCAGTAATTCTAGGTCAGCTTCCAGTGATATGACATACTTGAGAAGCAGCTCTTCAAGTAGTAATAGATCCCGGAAGTTTGGAGGTCCAGACGTTATGGTTACCATAGCATCGATAACTAGGTTGATGATTGTAATGAAACCAAAGATCTTCACTATAATACATTCTAGCAGATCGAGTAAATGGAGAAGCAGACTAAGGAACATTACCGGAATAGAGATCTGTGGAAGTAACAAGATCAGATCATACAGACAATCAAAGAGCCTAATGATAGCACTCGGTAACTGGAATGGGTTTAGTATGTTGCAGATAACGTCAATGATACACAGGATGACTCTAACGGGCACAAGTAATTGGCTGAACCCCTGAAGGTTGATTGATAGGTTGGCAGTTAGCTTGAATGAGAAGTCGCAGAAGCTCTTCATGAATGCTGGCTCGATATTTGCATGATTCATGAGGTTCGAGATAAACTTCAGTGGATGATCGAGGAGCTTCTCTTTGAACTTATCAAACTGGTTAGTGATCTGGTTGAGCATTCCAGATGCTTGACGATCAAGAATGCCGACAAGACCCTTTCCAAACTGATTAATACCACCATTTAGTACTTGGTTGCCGTTATATAGTTTAATACAGGGATCAGTTGATACTAATGATGTGATTCCTTCTGGTATGATTACGGTGACCTCGGAGATACCATCATCTCCAGTGCTAACACGAACAACTTTAGCCTCAATCCCAGTTATCTCCACGATAAATGTCTGAAGAATGTTCTTGACAGTCATGATCAACCGCTCACCAGGAGCTACTATCCCTGATCTATCAAGTGTTAGGATCTCTGGGGCTAGGGCGGCAAGCTTACAAACGTCAGGCACAGAAAGTCTAAGAAATACTAGATAATGATCTGATGCGGTCAAATAGCCATTGCCTGAGATCTCGGAACCAGAAGGAATCTTGAGGAAACCTGCAGGTAGAAGCGACGTAGATTCTGAATCAACAGATTTACTAAGTCTAACTGTAGGATCGGAATTTGCTTGACTCGAAGTGACAAGGTCTCCAGCTATATTTGAGTTAATACTAACCGGTGCATGGGAGCCAAATGATATCAGAAAGTTAGAATCTATGCCATCAGCAAATAATCCGGTAAGTGCCTTATTTTCTTGATACCCAGGAAACACATCGGCTACATCTATCTCGGATGTGACAAAAGCCGAGCTAGAATTGGGATCGGTGCTTATAGTTAGTCCATCAAGTCCTGAGATGGTCAAGCTGAAGTCATTAACCTTGTCCTGTGTCGAGCTGTTGATCGAAAAGTCAGGATCATAAATGTCAATTCTGACATTGGCATCAGTTGATGAGGATACTGACATGTTTTTAGCGACCAAATAATACAGGTCACTAGTTAGTGTTTCTGATTCTCCAGTGTCAAGTGATGACACTCGCTTTATTCCATCAAGCAAGAATGAATTACCAACCTTAGCGTCTTTTATATATAGCTTAAAATTCTTCTTCTTGAATTTAATAAGATCTCGATACCTAAACAGAATCACAAGCTTCTTGAACTTGTCCTTTATGACTACGCTAGTACCCTGCTGTAATGAGGTTATCCCAAACTCATCATTCATTATTTTATTGACAATCTTATTATAGCTTGTATTACTACCAAAATTCCCAAGATTAATCGCCGTTGAACCATCGGTATACTTTGCTGCCATACCAATAATTAGTGGCGATGGCACAAATGCAGGTTTTGTACCATCACCAAGCGTGATGATGCCGAAATTATCGGTTGTTACAAAGTCTGCTGGAGCCCTCCCGGATATTACAAAGTACGCTGATTTATCTTTGCCAATATCAGCAAGTAAACTAAGTGGTCTAGAGCTATAGTTAGATCCCGGAAAGAATAATGATGCTGATGTCTTGCTCTCTTTAAAGAAGTCATCGTTAATATTCTGCCCCAGAGCATAGAACCAATCCTTAGCTACGAAAATAGAGGGGCTATGGCTAGTTACTTCAATATAATCGGTCGAGAATAGCTTAACTATATCTTCATCAGCGAACCCAACATAGAGATATAACTGCTTGTTGAATGCCTTCTTCTTATTCTTGAGTTTGATCTTGGCTCTCGGATCACCGTAGCATATAGGTATTTCTGATATCGTAGTTGAGAACGCGTCAGCTTGAGGCTTAGATAGTCCGGCATCTTCAGTGATCGAAGTTGGTAGTTGATTTAGATCTATCACCGTTATGTCGGATATATTAATCTGCTTGATATCCGATGTTAGATCACCGGATATCAATGTAACAGGTTGGAGTCCGGTGATTCCACACGGAACCTCTACTGATATGGAATCAGCAGTTGGATTAGTTGGAGTAATAGGATCAGAAGTTCCAATAATAACAGATGTAATAGACTGAGCTGAAGTCGTCTTAATCACAATGATATTTGTGTTTTGCTCTCCAACCGGAGTACATGTAACGATCTTTCCACCGGATTGCGAACCGTCCGGATTTATCTGATCGATTAGTGGAGATTCTTTGGCTACCTCCAGATATCCATTGCTCATCTTCGCTATCTGACATTCTCCATCCCAAGCATAAACTACAAGCTTCATAGACGTAGTGTCAGAAGAGTAAAAGTTAAGGAGATCCGACTTTGACCACTTTACGGTAAATGTTCCATCACCATTATCATTAACTTTGCTTGACCCCATAATCCATGGTGACGGGATAAACTTGGTAGGTGAGCTAAAAACTCTTGGTCTGTAGTTCTCGCAAAGGCCTATGGTGTTCGATATGAATTGCTGCTTGAAGTATTTTTGATTATTCGACTTCTTTCCTGACGATTTCTCTACAGGTTCATTAACAGCAACACCATTATGTAGGATAAGATTTTGGCGTGATAGATTACCAACTAATTCATAAGATGATAGCGATTTAGTTCCAACTGCCCTAGCAGAAGATAGCAGTTCATTAGAGAGGGGAAATCCAGCAGCGAATCCTCCAACAACCTTATCCTCACTTACTCTAGAAAATGGGAAATCAATACTTCCAGCAAGCTTATTACTCGACGTGCTATCCGTAGCGTCTGTGATATCGCCAGTAAATATAGAGCAGAATGGGTTAGGGTAAGATGTATATTCTAAAAAGGTGGAAGATTGTGAGGAGATGATACCTCTAAGTACATCACTTTTGACGGAGAGTAGCCCATCGGTAACGGGGCTTAGGTAAACTTTGTTTGGCTTTATGCTAGAAGTAAAAGTAACAACGAAATCACCACCGACATTAAGATCATAATTATCAGTATAGCTATCAACCTCGGCAAAGATTGGAACCTGAGTCTTGATTTCTATATTTTTAACTGAGGCAGAATTATCTTGTGTCTGAATAATCTGAAATAAGAAGTTAAGTTCAGATGTCTCAAAGTAATTGCTTCCATACCCAGCGGAATCAAATCCGCTAAAATCAGGCATCTTAAGATAGATGTTTTTATCTATAATAGTAAAGTATCCAGCTAATGGAGGATTGCTAGATTCATTCATCATGTCATCTTCTGACAGATTGATAAATGGGATAGTCTCCATCATAAGGGATACGATACTCTCATCGTTTGAGACATCATAAAGCTCTGAGAATTTCTTGCCACTAATACCTGTCCAAGCCGCTAACGTAGTATTTGCACTAATATCAGCTAGTGTTTTCTTGATAACTTCAATTGGAACAAACGCAAACTTAGCATTCTTTCTGAGAATGCCAAAATAATCCTTGTCAGAGTCATACGAATCAAATGAACTGATAGATGAGGAGAGGTAAATACTTGGAATAACGTCTAGACTTACATCAGAGAAGATAGCCTCAGTATAGAGTCTGCTAATTGCAACTCTTACGGCTGATGTGTTTTGGATTGCTAGGGCGCTGATATTGTCAGTCCCGAATAGTTTGGATTCTTTAGAGAGAATACCGGCAGTGTATGCCTGATATTTCTTATCAGTACTATCTATGCCAGAATTACCAAACGATAACTTAACTATCGAGCCGCCCATAGTTGGGATCGTCTTGTTCGTCGGATCTGACACTACAACTGGAAATAGAACTGTAAGCTCTGAGTTTACATTTGGCGCGGACTCAAGACATGGCGCAGTTAGGGCCGAAGCAAACGGAGATGTTGATTGCGTTTCTTGGCCGAGCAGCGTACTTGTTACTTTTGATTCTATATCTGACACAGATACCTCTATACATCACGAAAACAAACAACCTGTTATTTGGGTGTCTTGCCGAATTCTACGGTCTCAACAGACATTCCCTTTATTGTTACCTTGTCGCTAGCGCTTTCTAACACTAAAGGTCCGTCATTACGAATTATCATTGGTGCCCCTGACTTCATACCGGCAATAACCAGTCCATGTTCGCTGATAGAGATGATATAATCCGAGCTATTCGGTTTATCATCGGTATGGCCCGCCTGATCTTTCTTTCGATTACCGTCAGAGTCATAGAACCCCTTGTCTGTGACGTTTACTCGAAGATCAAATCGTCCTGTATTCATGATTGGTGAATCGTCTGGTGTAGCTGGTTTCGGATAGGATCCTCCGACATTTATAAGTACATCACCATCAGATTGAAGGACTATGCTTCTTCCATTTTTATCCTTACCAAGCCATGCTATTAGCGCACCAGCAGTATCGAGAACTATGCTCTTGCTATCCGCATTATCAGCACCAACTGACATCTCAAGTGAACCTTCAAGGTTTATGTTAGCCGATACTCCGCCATGTGGTATGACATTGGTAAACGTGCCACCGGCTATCGCGGTTGAAACCGCACCAGAGTCAAGCTCAGATGTGAAGTAGTTGCTGATAATTGGCTGACTCGAATCATCATTTTGAAATGCCCGACCAGCAACAACAGTATTACCACCAGTTGCAATGGCAGGCTTTCCAGCCGCAACTTGAACAGCAGAGTAGAACAAGTTTCTGATATCTGTTGGATTATTATCGCCCTCTTTTCCGTCGAACGCCACCTCGAATGCCGAATTTAGAGAGTAATCATCTTTATTGGTTGGCACATCAGGTATCGTAAACCCTATGCCCGCTATGGTTAGATCTTTCTCTTTGGCGAAGGCAAACGGAGCCTGAATATTTGTTATCTGATTGGCTATAAGTCGCTCGGCAGCAGCATAGATATTGTGATGCTTTGTGGTGTTGACTCTAATCGTGGTCTTACCACTAGTATCGGTAATCGGGAAGTAGGTATCATCAGTATTGATAAATCTAACACCTGTTTCGCGACTTATCGATAATGGAGTGAACGTAGGATTGCCATTCCGATCTCTAGTATGAACTGGAATCTTTTCTGTATATGACTCATTCTGCGATGTAATATCGTGGATTCTTCCGGCACGCTTAGCCTGAAAGTTAACATCTGTAACATAGGGTATATTTCCAGTTGTTGACGACTTAGGTATGTTTACCTTAAGAAGCCCTTCTTTGTCGATGTCAAATACGAAATCCTTAGCACTGGTGGATACATCATCAGACTTAATATTGGTAGATAGCTTGAAATGATACCCTATACCACGCCGGCTTTTAAGCTTAGCCTCTTCGATTTTAGCTTCGACATCATTTGTTGGGACTACCATGCTATAAGTAACTGGACTATAGTTGATATCAAGTGCTAAGCCATTAATATCTATGAGGTTTCCTCCAACTATCTCGATAAGCTCACCCTCTGAAAGTTTCAAGATATTGCCCGGCTCGCGATCTCTCTGCATTGATGGATTACGCGATATGGCATCACGCTGACTGCCTATCTTGCCAACTTCCTTATCAATGCCGGAGAATCCGAACTCTGTGGCAAACTCCGATATAATCATCCTGTATTCCGATAGGGCAGGGTTCCGTTTACCCATTGGCGTTGAGAGTTTGGCTACGCTTTCTGCTGGCCAGAATCCAATTTCTCGTAGCTCGGCATCACGGTTAATGTCCGTATAGAATTCATTAGAATTGTTCCATCCTACGTTTTGAATGCTTCGCTTTACCCTGCCCCAGTGAAGCTTACCACCAGATCCCTCGATAGAGTGATTGTTGGCCAGATGGAACATATTATGAGAATTGGCCTCTCTGTTTGGCATTAGAAATATGCCATGGCCATTCTTGGATGATAGGTGAAATGAGTTATCGTTCTTTAGCAATAGTGATGGGCCATTATGAGCCGACAGATAGGAGTCGCCAGGTCTTAATGTCCTGGGATAAGCCAAAGTACCATTGTTCTTATCGATAAGATCGGATGAAAGTTGGTTATATTCGGAATCTCTCTGGAGAAACGATGGCAACACGGCGATAATGACGACAATATCCCTAGAACGGTCAGCAAGGTACGCTACAATAACCCTCGTACCCTTCATTAGGTTGATAATTAGCCCTGCATTGCCCGCTCCAGCTATATTTGGCATTGAAACATTACTCGATGATTCGCCAGAACGAATATCACCATAGTGTACAGAGCAAGTTAGGCCGCTCGGATCTATATCTGAAATTATGCCTTCGCGAAAGAAGAAGTCTGACATTATTTTAGCGCCTTTAATTGACTAGCCATAGCAGAGTCAATATCGAGAATTCCAACCTCTATTACCTTTTCATAGTCACCAGTTGTACCAAGCGTTGATGAAGAGAAGATGCTCTGAAGAAGATCCTCCATCTCAAGCCACGTTGACTGTGATGGACCTCCCTTTGGCAGTACACTATAAAATGTAGTTGCGATATCGTCACTGGTAATCTCAGAGTCACCATTCTTGACATTAAATAGCTTTGTGCTAGACCTAAGGTTCGCCGCAGAAAAGCAGGAGAATCCACTGCCAACAGTTTCTCCGATATCATCGCGCTTAAGTTTGACTACTTGAAGGAAGATCTGATCTGCTTGAACCTTTGTAACTGGAAGGCTATTCGGCAGTGTCATGCTTGTTAGCTCTTTATTACTGCCAGATCCGGCGTTAATATTGAAAAGTGATTGCGATGGCTGAAGGAAATCAGCCACAAGGTCATCTCCAGCGGATGTATCAAGCTTCTGAGATAGCATTGATGGATTTTGGAATAGCTCAGAGACTATAGATAGCTTCTCTTTAACATCAGGTTCATCCCCGTCATCTCTAACGAATCCGCGGATTAGTAGCAACCTACCAGAAGTTAGTAGTCCATTGGACACATCAGTTATCATGTTATAGAACTTAACCATATTATTCTTATGGCTAAGAAGATACTCAACGTTATCGCTCGTAATCTTTGGAAGTGTAGGAAACCTAAGAGCGCAATCTGGCTGAAGTGGATGGTAATTATCATCGGTACTGGTTGAGCGCTTGACATAGTACGAATCCTGTGTCAGGCAATCCTTTGAATAACTTTGACCAATAACATCCATTGGAGTTGGTAGGTATGTACCAGGAACATGACCGTTAGTTAGCATTAGGTTCGTCGAGAATGACTGGCCGTAAGTCATGCTGTGAGTTACTGAATTTACATAGAATAGCAGACCCTTTGATGGAATATACACGGTATCCCCGGGTTGATAATACTCATTGCCTGCGAGCTGACAGCTGCCAGTAAATATGGCAGTTCGTTGTACGGCAAGTTGCTGAAGAGCTAGCGGCTTGGCTTGGGTCTCGGCGTCCGAAATAAACGGAGCATCTTGAATGGTTAGCGGTATGTATCCATACTGCCGCCAGAGATCATAGTCAACAGCTCCGGCCCATTGTATTAGATTCTCTCCGCCAGTTGTGCTCTTAAGTTGCTGTGTAACTAGCGGTGTAGTTCCGAAGATATCAATACGCGAGAATTGAGGCTTGTTTTCGTTGATGGTGTAGCTTTGAATCTGCTCGTCATTGATTATGAACCGCCTGCCAGAACCAGGACCTAATAGATTTCTTGTATCATCGTCAATTAGATGGTCAAATAAAGTTCCTTCCGTAGCTGTGCCAGATAGGAAGTCTTTTGTCGCATCTATAGTTCGCTTTGTAGTTCTGCCTGCTTCGAAAATGAACTTGGCAGCATTGGCGGCAATAGATTTTGTGGCAGACGTTTTGGCAGAGTCGCCTTTACGTGTTGGGTAGATATTATCTATCTGTTCCGCGATAGCTGGGTCTTCCCAGAAGTCTGTATTATCCTCAGAGAAGCCATTGGCAAGATCTGCTTCAATCCTATCAAGCTCTTCTTGCTTTTCTTGATTCTTTTTTAGGATCCCGATTAGCGAGTTTCTGCTCGATATCGTCTTATCCAATTCAGAGAATAGCTCATCAAGTCTAGATTCTAGTGATCCTGAGTTAAGCTGCCCGGAACTAATACCAGAGAATAGTAAGTCAGAAGATTGAAATGTTCCATTCGGACCGCTCGCCTTGATCCCCTGTGCTGGATTGATGCCAGATGCTTGTCTGAAGCCAGCGATGATGTTATTGATACCGTTTACAGTATCGCTTGCTTTTGCGCTCCATGGATTAGATACACTGCTATTGGTGTTGAGACTCTTGTTGGCATTTAGCAAACTACCCAGTGTGTCATCATAAATTGACGCTCCAGGAATTACTTGATAAGAGCTAGCCCCACCTCCAAACTCCCTGACGATATTATCAAAGTTGCCAAGGGTAGTCGATGTATCTCCATTGAGAATATCACCCTCTTCACTGGAGCCAAGATCTAGCGCTATATAGTTTTCACTGGTATCAATATTACCGAGGATATTACTAGGAGAATCGAGACTGACATTGCTGCCAGTTGAAGACCCAACATTTAAACCAGTTCCATCAAGCAGAGTTGTATTGCCAGTAGAAATACCGAAGAAGGCAAAAGAGCTAGCTCCAGTTGCAGTAACACCAGGTATAAGGTTGGAGTCAGGGAACTTACCGAGAAGCATAGCAATGATGACTATCTTAACGTTCTTAGCGTGAATCTCAAGCTTCAGCGATGACGTTCTATCATTAAGCATTGTAAATAGGAAGTCTGGTACGACCTTTCTGTCGGTTGTATTCTGATACTTATAAAGAGCATTTAGCACTGAGAGTGGCGTCTTGTTATACTGTGGTGGGCGAATTTCCAAATGACCTTGAGAGTTTGCAAAGAATTCCATCATCGTTACTTCAGCGGCAGTCTTACATCGATCATAAACCGGAAGGTAGGTTCCCTTAAACATCTGAAAGTTTGACGTTCTCATGTTAAGAACATAAGCCTTGATGTCCGGATTCATGTCATATTGATCGGAAACAATCAGTAGATTCTGATCTCTATTGAGCTTTACATCCTCGATACGACGAGTAGCAGCTACCTTCATCATGGCTCTGGTTAGATCGTGGTCAGACTCTATGTTTCCACCAGACTTCAATACCTGATTCTGACCGAAGATATTAAAATTAGTATCAAGTAGGTCAGCAGCGTTTATCCCGGTACCACCAAATACGCCATTATTCTTATAGATCGACTGCACTTGACTGCTGGTCGAATTCTCAATAGATGTAATCTCCTGCTTGAGCATATTGATGATGGCGGCATTGGACCTTTCATTTCCACCGCCTTCTAGGATACGAATCTTACGCTTTAGCTCATTCTTTCTTCGGCGAAGTACCGCTACTTTACTGTTCACGTCATCTGTGACAAACGAATCACCGCTGAGCCGATTAAGTGTCTGCTCTGACATTGTAATCATTCTAAACGGCTTGAAGTTACCATAGAACGGGTTCTGTTTTCTGATAGAGTCGAGCACGAATGATAGTGCTTCGTTTGGCTGGTATGAGTTGCCGACACGCATTACGTTCATCGCATCACCGGCAAGCTGAGTAAATGTCTCCATGTTGTATGGCTGACCGGTAATCATTACGCTGATGACATTAGCTACATCAAGATTGGCAACTACGTTGCTTGTAACTGAGAAGCCGTATTGTTGGATTGATGATGGCGATTGTGCCGATGCCGCAGCGCTGGATGAATCTCCGGTAGCTGAAAATGGTGCTACTACCGCCAAAACTCCAGATCGCCAACGATAAATAAGCCCGGATGGGTGCTGAACAATCTTTGAACCAAGAGCGGTACCAGAACCAGCATATTGTCCCTGGTATATATTCGTCTCATTGGCATTGAATCCTGTAAGTAATCCAGAGTCGAATGACAGGAGCCCAGATTTTAGTAGGAGCTTGTTCTCCGGTAGCAGATCAAGTTGAGAGGTCTTTACCGGATTGCTGGATGATATAGTCTTAATGTCATAAGGAGTTAGGGGATCTTCGAGTGGGGCGCGAGGATCGATAAGGCCTGGTTCTTCCATGAATCTTGAGTTAGCTAGCCACCCCATGTTATCCGAGCATGTTACGGTTAGCATTGTCTTATCTGGAGAGTAGCTCTCTGAAATGCTCTTGATAAACCCACCAAATACATGCTGCATGGTAAACGAGTTATTCGAGTACTTTCTCAGGTTTCTATAACTAGATGATGAGATATTCTGGTTCGTATAGAGCTTTCTTTCTGCTTCAAGGATAACTTCATCCACCTGAAAGTAGGATTCGTCAAGAGATGAGTCGAAAGCATCGTTGCCAAGATGCGAGTTTGACGTTACAGATTTGTTGCCAGCGATGAAAATATGAACGCCGTCATTGACGTTAGCAATCCACTTGCCAAGATAGAATGTGCGAAGTCTATCGCGGATATAATCAACATCGATTGTAGGATCTAGTCCACCCAATCCAAACACCTCAAGTGCCGAACTCACTATAAGCGTTGGATCGATATACTCGCCGCCCATTCCGGCATAAGCTAGATCGTTCATTAGACCTAGAGTTCCATATAGCGCTTCTTCAATACACATCTCAATGTCATCTTCAATGACGTTCATAATGCGATATGGATCGACCAGACCGAACGTAGCCTGCTTTGAGTCTGATGTAATGCCGGTTGTCGTATTTAGGTTAGACCAGGTACAAAGCTCAATAACCCCAGTGCCGGGTCCAGTACCGTAGTTCTCAACGTCATCAGGATCAACAATCCATGTAGTCTTGGTGTTGGCAGTAGCAAAGGCATTACGTCTGATTATCTTGATGATATCATCAGTCGAACCCGATACACCAGCAGACGATACAAAACCACCAAGAATAGATAGTAAACTTCCGCTAGAATCTGGGGCGCCAGCTGGCTGAAGATACTTTGATGAAGAGATAAGATCGGCAAGCAGGGTGAAATTCAGCTCTGAGTTATCATCATAGAACTTGTCCAGCTTTGTCAGTGACTCGTAGGCTCTGAGTTGTGCTACCTTGAAAGCGAACAGGGCCTTCGTGGCTCTGATTAGCATCTTCTCTGACTTGCCCATCCAACGCAAATCATTTGTGGCCTTCATGGTTGAAAAGGCCTTCTTTTTAATTAGTATACTGGCGGTAGGATTCAGAGCTACAACGGCGCGAGTCTTAGGTTTGACTGCCGTTGATCGGTTCTGGTCGATAAATACCGAAACACCAGACTCGACAAGGTGTAATGCGGACTCACCAGATATAATCTTATCAAGTGCCCAGTTTATCTTGCCTAAAGAGTCTTGCAGTAAGTTAGTTTTTGCCATAAGCAGATGTTACCGAATCTTGTTGAATCTTGATAGGGTATTTGAATCGCCTATCTCGTTTGATGTTCCGCGTTGATCGTCAATAACGCGCGACACACTCTTAGCTGTAGTTGAAGTTGTCTCTGCGGCACTAACAAACGGGAAAGAGAGGTTGTCTCCAAGGCTGCTACCAACGGTTGGCTTCTTCTTTGGATTACCGGAGGAGTCCCTTGGATTTGTATGCCATGGCATGAAGTTCTTTCTCTCACCGAATTCTTTTAGCGAGCTATACTGGATGGAGTAATCGAAATGACCTGGGCTTTGAGCATTCTCTGTGACTGACATAGATTCGACATAACCTCGATATACCTTGCCCTGATAATGCATATCGAGCGAAACGGCAAATGCTGATAGTGTGGGCAGCAATCTAACTGGGCTTGATTTGCTGATATCATTGCCGGCGATGGCATCACGAAAGAAGTCCATCGTCTCACTGACGCCGTTGGCAAGATTAGAGAAAGCCCCATTGAATAGCACTTGGTCCAATGCAGATAATGATGTTCCAGTTGCGGCGTTCTGAGCAGCCGATTGCTCTTCTTGAATCTTGAATGCCAGATCTCTTTGGCGTTGAAGCAGCACTTTCTTAAACTGAGTTTGCTCTGACTTATAGATATTGTGAAGGATATTGATTGCCTCAATGCCGCCAGAGCCGGTTGTTCCGGCTATCGTAAGCTTGGTGATCTTATCGCCCCAGTATTGGATGATATACCCTCCAATAGTCTGTGTCTCAGATATATTCTTAGAATAGCTAATCTGAATATTCTGTGGGTTGATATAAAGCGGAATTACCTCTCGGTCTGCCGTGCTGTTTGATGTTAGCGACAACATACTGGTAGGGATTAAGAACTTAATTGTTTCTCTGGTGAACATAACCAACTAAAATGTAGTAGCTGATTTGTTATTTGCCAGTAACAACTCTAGGCTGGCCCGGCGCGGCTGATGCCTTGCTTTGTTCCATTACGACAGTATATCCAGGATCTGCCCTGAGATAAACAGTTATCTCCGATTTAGTTGCTTGGCCTGCTATATTTTCAGTTCCACCAGTTTGATCTCTATCAGTGGTCGCTGCAGTACCTGGCTTGATCTCTGGTGTTCCGGAAGCCGCCTCTCTAGCCATATCACCTGTCTTGGCAATATAATCCTTCAATAAAGCGTCCCTATCCTTATCGGATGTCTCTGGAGATTCAAGCTTATCCATTATCTTCAGCATCTCTTTCCATTGATTACCAACGCCAGCCCCGGCCATAGTGCTAGCAAGAGCAATCTTTGCGGTCTGAAGATGTTCCTGAGCTATCATAACGCCTTTCTCAATCTGCAATCCCATCTTCTCTTGGAGGCTCATCGTTTTATCATTACCCTGAAGAGCATCAGAGATCTGCTTTTGGAGTAGCTCGGCCGACTTCTCGTCACCAGCATAGGTTGCGTCTTCGAGTTGTGCGAGATACTCCAGAACTCTGTTTTGTGTATCGGCGCCGCTAATGCCATAAGTTGATCCAAGCATTTGCTGTTGGGTATAAAACTTGGTCTGAAGTTCCGGGCTCTCTGCAGCCTGTTTGACCGTGATGATATCTCCGCCAGTAAATGATTTCAGAGTATCTCGCATACCATCAGATAGCTCTTTTGCCATCTTAGCCTTTGATGATGGATCATTATCCAACATACTGGCCTGCATTTGAATGCTTGGGTTTAGAATTCCGCCACCACCCATTCCAGCCATACCGCCTTTCATTGATGTAATATAGGCTAGGGCTGGGTTGTTGATGATATTACCAAGAGAAGCTGTAAATGCTGCTGCAAGATCTCCGGCCTGAGCTATACCAAGTCCTACATCCTTGATAGAATCGGCAAACCCCTTAAGTATTGGTCTTCCGAAATCCATTGTCATTCCCATCTTAGCAAAACCGCTTGTAGCTTTATCAAGTGATCCCGTAACCTCATCAACTGTTAGTCCTGTGTTTCTGGCAATATCCTGAGAGCTTGCCATAAACTTCATTGACTCTTCCATCGACATACCGTTTGTTCTGACCATAGCTGCAATCTTTGTGGAGTATGTCGAGATATCCATTCCCATAGCCTTTGCTTGAGCTGCCATTCCTTGGGCGTAGGTCATTTCTACGCCGAATATCTTGGTAGTCTCTGCCAGCACTCCAATCTCAACACCGGCTTTCTGCATTACTCCGATAGCATCCTTGACATCCTGAGAGCCTATGTATAGGCCACTTCTGGCTAGATCAGAGTTTGTCTTTATGATATCGCGATATGATGTTGCGAACCTCTCAGATTCTTCGAATGTTGCTCCGATACCAGCAGCAAGCTTGTACTGATTTCCGGCAAACTCTCTAAGCCCAGAGTCCATAGCGTCATAACCCTGAACGAGCTTAAATGATGCATCAAACGCCTCTCCGAGTATCTTGTTCAGACTTATTGCAATATTAAAAGATGGAGTAAATAGATCCGTTCCAACTCCAGCTATTTTTTGAAACGAGCTAAGAAACCCGCTAACAGCACTTGAACCCTGATCTAGTGCAGTTCTAACAGAGCCAAGAACATCGCTTGTCTTTGTTCCGGCCCTAGCAAACGTATCAATAGCTTCTGCCGTTTTGCCAAGGGCCGTAGTGAAAGAGCTAACAGCCTGTTCTGTTTCTTGTGCACCGCTTGTAAGGTCTGTTGCCATTAGCTATCTCCGCTAATGAGCTTATTTAAATTCATAGATGAGAAGACATTCTCATTCTGTTTGGCTAGTGACTCTGCTTCTCGAATCTTCTTAATGGCTTCGATAAGCGGGTTATTCTTGAACTCATTTGACTTAGCTGACTCCATGAAGTCTTCGGCTTCTTTAATGGAACCTTCTTTCTGTGATTCGCGCCATTCCCGCTGCTTCTTAACTCCTTCATGATTGGTGAATGCGGCGTGATAATCGATATAGCCTAATGTTTGCTCAAACTCTCTTGTTCGATCATTAGCAATCATCATGCTATACCACGCTTTTTGCGGAGTTGTCATGTTGTCGAATTTTGAATCATCGACAGCACACTTCCATATTTTACAAAGCTCCCACCGAATATAGTGGTCGGAGCTTTTGGTTATTTTTTTAGGTTTTCAGCCGTTAATACATCTGACATTTCAGATATCAAAGTTTCTAGTCCCTTGAAGAGGTGCTCAAAAACTATGTTTTGTAGTCCATCAATAAGTAATACTCTAGCCTCATAAGTATCGGCATCAAGATAGGATGATAAAGGCCTATTATTAATCTTTTTAATTGCCGTTGCAAGCAGTCTTTTCTTGAAGAAGAATAATCGTTCATCTTCTGGAATAAGAAGTGATCCCTTAAAGATTCTCTCCTGCTCTTTGGATGACAGCGTGGCCAACTGAAATGTGAAGTCGCCAAGCGTGACATCCTTGGTCCCGGCCCCAAGGAAGATGAGATCCTCAAGGCCCTTTAGTTCTTTTGGCACCGAGAATGACGGTTTCGCTGCTTCGGTTTCTGCGGCAGCTTCTTCCATTCTTTTATTGATAAGATCCGGATCCAGATTTGGATTGGACGCTACCTTACCGCGAACTGCGCCGATATCAAGCGATGAAGATGCTCTGGACTTTGTGGTCGGTGTCATAAATATACCTCTTTCGGATATTGTACCATAAAAGGAAACAAGCCATATAGAATAATGAGCTTATTCGGTATGGCTTGTTTTATATTGCTAATTGTGCAGGTTTAAGCTCAGTAACTTGCCGAGATGAGCCCAGCGAAATCAAGTGAACCTCGCCGACCATTAGCACCGGAATCTGCAGCAGACTCAACAGAGTCGATCTGAACACCGGCAATTTGACGGCCACCGCCAACACCTTGACTTAGAGCAATTGCCTCGCCACCACGTATTGTCGAGATATAGGTACAGGCAACGTTGGAATTCTGTGAGATAACGTAATCAGAGCTCTGGTATTGGATTGAGATTGATTCAAACCAGCAATCATGATACGTAGTGATAATGGCATCGTTACCAGTTCCTGTGAACTGGTCAATGACAACAATATCAAATGGAATACGCTGAGCTTGAATATTACGGAATCCGCGAGAGAAAGCCTCGGGAAGTGACAGGCCATCAAAGTAGGTTCTTTGAACGGTTAGCTTTACGCCAGTTGCTGATTGCGGAACAAGTTCGATGAATCCATCAGTCCCAACTTCAGTCAAAGACTTAATGGTGCGGGTCTGATTCTCTTGGAACGACTGAATCGCGCCAACAGGCTCGTTGTTCACCATGATGATGATTTGGGTTGAGAGTGATGTCTTTGTGGTAGAATCTAGTGAAGATCCTGATTTTGGGTAAGTCGCAGCCATTTAAATGTCTCCTATATAATAAGTCAGGTTAAACCACGCCAACTTCAATGTCAATAAACACAAAGTTGATGGGATATGCCGGTGTAAACTGGAGGAAGACGTTCCACTGTCTGGGATCTACTTTATCCTTCTCAACACGAATGTTCTTAAAGCTAGTAATAAGACCCTGCGAGATTAGTCCACCCATTATAGTCTGAACTCTAGCTGTCATAACGCCAAGTGTTTTGGAATCTTCGACACCACCAACAAACCTAAGCATTGAAGTACGAAGAGTGCGCTTTACAGCGTCACGAATAAAGACGATAGAGATTTCTTCGTCCTCAATGAACCCTGATGTTGAGGTTGTACGACCAGCAAGGATCTTTCCGCCACCAGTTATGGGCTGAACAACAGTTGCGCCGACACCACCAAGCTGATCGAGTATTAGTTTTCGGAATACTCTATCCCGGCCAATCGAGAAGCCAGTAAGCTGCTTGAAGGTTAGCGGAATGGCGACATTCTGAGTTGCTGAGAGATAACCAGCAGCACAAGCCGCCATATAGAACCCATGAACGAAGCTATTCGTTCCGGATACATTGCGGATGATCTGATCGGGATAGAAGAATACAGATCGGTTGCTGGTGTAGTTATCTGAGAGCTTGTAGTTGGCAAGATCTTCCGTATCACCGTCAAGAACCTCTGACGCATCATCGCCCTGAATGCCCTCTAGGACACCGATATCTTCGATGGCTACATCGCTCTGGCCGAGAAGCGCAGCGGTCGTTAAACCGCGTTGGGCGCCAATTAAAGCCATACGTTCCTTCTGGTTGGCGATGGTGCTCATCGTCTCGCAGTGTGAAACAGCAGCGCGGAAAATACCGGATATATTCTGAGTGGGAAGAGGAACGACAACCTGGCATTCAGCAGCTTCGAGAGTTTCGAATGCCTCGAACCAGTTGGTATCGAAGAAGTCTACATCTTTCTGGTCGATATAGGTAACTCTGATGCCGTCGCCAGCCTTAAGTGTCTTGCTTGATACGAGATCGTTATGGATAAGAATCTTTGCAGCTACATCAGTAGTGTTGGACGAATCCTTAACGAAGAATACTACATCGGCAGCATCTGGAGTAATGGAATCACCGTCAACTGATTTTACACGAACAATATTATCACTAATTACTTCGAGGATCTCAAGTTCAACCGTAACGGTAGTGAAACCCAAGAATGTTCTTATGTCTTCTTTGGTGGTGTAGACTGAAGTTCCTGCAGTATTCTCAACAGACTGAAGAACTATCGTGCGACCGACATCAACACCATCAAAGTCTACATCAGTTGATGTGAAGTATCCTGTAGCCGAATCAATTGTTGCACCAAAACCAGCACCAGTAACCTGAACGTCAGTATTGACTACGGTATATGAGTAGGAATAGGCCGGGTTCGTGATGAATGCAGTCTGTGATGTCTCAGTCTCGAATTGTGAGTTATAGAAGTCAACCTTATTGGGGAAGATCTGAGTCTCAACTCCGCCGCGAGTAATGAAGAAGTTAATTCCAGTATCGGCATCAGGTTTACCCAACCCAAGACCAGAAACCGGCATCGGAAGGACGAAAGATAGATCGTCAACCTGACAAGTGGATAATCCAGAATTACACGCAGGGAATCCGCCAACGCCTCTTGATGTCTTCTCGGTATAGAGGGTCACAGAAGACCGACGAGGAATCGCCGGCTTACACTGAATTGCAAGAATGCCGGGAGCGCCGTTCTCGAATGCCATTTGAGCACCGAGAGCAAGAGTATTAGTCAAGCTTGGTGTTCCGTGCTTCGCGAATAGATCGTTAGCACTCACAAAGAACTCAGCATCATTAACTGTGGCTTCTGGAATGTATTTGGCTTCAAGTCTATCACCCTTCTTAAGAATGCGAGACTGTACATCAATGAAGAACTTATCACCAACGGCAAATGCTATATCTGGACCGCTAGTATCTCCAGTGGCAAGACCTTCGCGGATACCAAATACAAGAATACCATTGGTTTCGAGTATACTGAATGTGATATTTTCACCTGTATCAGCGATACCTGGAGTCGCTCCTGCAGCCATCTGGGGATAAGCAGTTGCGGTATCACCGAGAAGATAAACACGAACTCTGCGTGAAGACTGCACCGACTTGATTACGTAATAACCAGGAGCGGGACCGTCGCAAAGAAGGATAACCTTTCCGATGTCACGGCTTGTAAAGTATCCAGCGGTGGCTGGTGCTCCAAGGCTATCATGAACAACTGAAATGTCATCGATGAATATGTCGTCTGCCTTGATAGTCCAATCAACACCTGTAAGAAGTGAATCAAGGGTATCGGTCACGAGAATTATGGTCGTCTTACCAGTGCTAGAGCTATATGATAGCGATGCGATCTCGATACCATCAGCTGGGGTGTATCCATCAGCCGTGATGCAAAGAAAATCACCGGCAAGAACTTGGCCGGGAGTGACAAGATCTGCAGTTACCTGAAAGCGATCAGTAGTTCCAGATGTTGCGTCTGCCGTTGAATCAAAGTTAGCAGTTCCAACGCCATAGGTTGCGCTATCAGCTACGGTGAACGAATCAGTGCAAATATCGACTGTGCCAGGAATTGCTCCACCGCTACGATTAAATAGAGCTGGATTTGAACCGTGGAACAGTATCGGAGAACCACTTGAATCCTTGATTTGTCCAGAAATAGCACCGGAGACTGTGAAAGTTGAAAGACCTGGGATTGGATTACCTGAAGAATCACGAATAACGGAAATACACCGAATTGTCCAGCGCTCAGGTTGAGCATTGGTATCTACTAGGGCAATTAGGTCATAATCGCCGCATGTCGAATCGACTATAGTGCCGTTACCAATATTGGATCCTGAAGCTGAATATTTCTTGCCATTCTGATCACCAATCGAGGCGCTTTGAAGTTCAATACATCCAGAGTCAATATCTAGTCTAAAGTCAAACTTGCTTGAGAAAGCAGCATCATCAATAGCGTCTTCTGTGCCATAGAGTTCAGTTCCATTTAGGAAGAGTCTGGTTCTACCGGAGATAATTGGACTCTCTGCTAACTGAAAATACTTGCTGTCACCATTACCAGTTGGGCTACAGGTTGAAGATCCATCAGTTCCACTGCCAGCAGCGGATTCGATTATAACTTCTTCTTTGAGCCCCTCGCCCATGATGCATGGGATACGAATGCCGCCAGGAATAGATACGGCCTTGGTGACAACACGATCTCTTGCGAAAGTTCCGGGCTGAATGTAGCCGCTGATTCCTGGAATATTAGCCATAGTTAAAAGTCTCCTGTAATGAACTCAATAGAGTACACCATAATTAGTAGTTCTGTTTTATATCTTTGATAGTTCAAGAATATCACTATACTTCAGTACTGCGCTATTAGCAGAATTATCCTCTCCAGGTATATCGGTCTTGACTGAGTCAAAAGAAAATACTATCTGCTCGATTATATTTTCTATCGGAATCTCAACACGCCACTCAGACAAACAACGTAGAGATAGGTTCTGCGAATAAATATAATCATTGGCATAAGGCTCAGATGATTCTCCACCTATAGAAAGCCCTTGAATAAATAATCCCGAAGCACGAAGATCATTCCACAGAACATGCTGCAAGGCAATGGACAGGATATCTATCAGCTCTTGAAGTTCTGATAGGCTCTCACAATAAACACCGACCTCAATATTTAGCTCCCATTTACCAGCGTAAACCTTATGGGTTGGTGTCGAGATCTTTCTTCGAGCACCTTGAGCATTTTCAATATAGTCAATACGATATTTATAGGTCCCATCCTGATTGAAGGATAGTGGTTTATAGGAACCGCCATTATGCTTTATTACGACTGCAGGATAAAACTTGACATCGTAACGAAATATGTCAGAGATTAAGATCTTCGTCGAATCAATGGTGTCAATGCTTTTGCCGGTCATATCTGGTGTTAGGGGAAAGCCAAACTCATCATCACGATACGTAAATATCGAATCTCTTCGAAACAGATCGCGTAGGGACTGAATTAGCAGATTCTTTGGCTGAACAATCGCTACGTTTTGAACTATGTGATTATTGGCAAAGAAATCAGAGAATACTCGATGATCGCCATTAGTTCCCGCTGGTAATGCCTGTTCTGTCAATGCCATCTTTTGATCCTCTCATAGTTATCAAACGATATTCATAGTTATTAATCTTAGCTGATTGATCGCAGAAATCCTTGATTTCTGATAATACACGATCTAGCGAGTTTTTATCATCAAGTTCATTTGGCTTGAGTGTTATTGTTTTCTTAAATGTAAGCTCTATTGTGGAAGAATCGCTGACATCAGATGGGCCAGATGTGATGAGCTCAAAACCACGAGAGTCATCGATAATACTTATCTTATCATTACGAAATTTAGACTTAATATGCTCCAGAATATTACGACCGAATATCTTGAGTGATGATTCTTCACCAAGTTTCATCTTGTCAATTTTTACAATAAACATTATCTAACCTCAAATGTTTTCATATCTTTAGATATCTCAAATGCCTTATTTTGCGTCTTAAGTTTCGGATGGATCATCTCCATGCTATATTTACCTGGAGGCAGCTTGCATTCATAGTGGCCATTAGCATCAGTTCGAAGGTTTCTGATAAGATCGTTGGTGGAGTCGAATATATTGATCGTCATTCCTGTTACTGGAGAGCCAGATGATGTTCTAATATCACTAAACACTAGGATATTTCCAATAACTAGCTTTGCTGTATCAGCCCGTTCTCTTTGTTGTTTGACTGGTGCATCTTGCTTATCTTTGATATTCGGAATATTTCCAGGAGTTGCTGTTGGCAGCTGCTTTTGTTTTTGTTGTGCTGTAATATACTTCGGTTGTAACTGAGGAGCGGTGATGATACTATCGATGCTCCGCATTTTATTGAGCTTTGAATTTAGAATCTTGAGGTTTGTGTCAAGAACATCAACCTTACTTTCCAATCTCTTAAACATAGCCGGCAACTCAAGAAGTATCTCAAGTGCCGTCTTTTCCTCGGCGTTGGCCATTTTAAACTCCGGTTCGTACTGCGTTTGATGCCTCTATTATACCAGTAACGCTGGCATATTGAGCAGCAGAGAACGATGAGCGCAAAATAGACGATGCCTCGGCTGGCGATGTTGGAGCAATACCTACAGCAATATTTCCAGTGCAGATGACATCCTTTACTGTTAGTGTGCTGGCAACGACGGTATCTACCTGATTAGAGAATTCAACGGCTATATTCTCAGAGCTAACACCACCACCGGTTCCACTGTGATGAGCACCCATTCTGTTTAGATAGTTTCCAGTAATAAAGATAACGCCATTGTTACCGGTAACCTCTACGCCGGTAGTTGTGTTGATTCTGCCTGCAAAGATAAAGTACTCATTAATCGAGACATCCGTTGCTCTTTCTGGAGCTCCAGTGGCACAGATATTACTAAATGTAAACGATGTAGCACTGCTAGTTCCCTGAAGTAAGCAAAAACAGGTTGATGAGTTGGCAGTCAAGGTAGCCGAGTAATAACTTAGGTCTTTGATTGTTACGCCTTGCTCGAAATCGGTATATACGGCATCACCTTTACCATTTGATGGGCCATC
>ERZ1292625.870-Hain-H41-01um-R1-870-length-40634-cov-10_pt1 | contig 40634 bp, 31 predicted proteins | sample MGYA00564400_ERZ1292625 | MGnify/ENA primary metagenome ERZ1292625 (study PRJEB36523, sample SAMEA6512639) | groundwater metagenome | collected 2019-01-08 | study: AquaDiva: Metagenomics assemblies of 32 groundwater samples
GGCCGGCGACACTTTTTTACTATCTCCCACCCCTCGAATCAGTGTCCAGTCAAAATCAACCGGTACTTTCACTACTCCGACCGCGACCGGTCCCGCCAAAGGCCCCCGCCCCGCCTCGTCTACTCCAACGAGATATTTCATGTTTCGTATTATACTTTATGCATGAAGTGGCTTTACGTCTGGACCGCCAATCTAATTTTTATCATTCACTTCTGCCTGGGAGTTTTCTTTCTCATTGGGTGGAATTTTCCTAAGTATCATTTTGTCTATTGGTTTCTTATGAGTAGCTGGATTGGTTCTTGGATTTTTCTCGGCTACTGCCCACTATCAAAATGGGAATTTACTTTGCGAAATAAATATGACAAAACCATAAATCCAAACCGTGAAATAATCCAACATTACCTAGAAAAATTCACCGGAATCAAGGTTCCTTCCAAAACAATAATAACTTGTGGCATTCTAGTATATTTCGTGCTTTTAAGTTTATCCATTTGGAAAATTTCAGTTTAAATTGCGGAGAACACTAACGAACACAAGTGAGGAGGCGCTTTAAAACTGCATTGCGAAAAGTCATAGATTTGTAACGAACGGACATAGAAAATCGCAACTGTTTGAGCCTTTAGGCGAGTTTTGTGATTTTCGTAATGTACGGAGTATACAAATCATGGCTTGTAGCACTCTGCAGTTTTAAAGCGCCTCCGAGCGATGCTATAATGCCCCCATGGCTAAGCTGACCGCCGACTTCGTCCACCTGCACGTCCACTCCCACTACTCACTTTTAAGCGCCATCCCTACTCCAAAGGAACTGGCCAAAGCCGCCAAAACCGATGGGCAGGACGCACTCGCCATCACCGACAACGGTGCCCTCTACGGCGCCATCGACTTCTACAAAGCCTGCGCCGCCGCCGGAATAAAACCAATCATCGGCATCGATGCCTATCTCGCCCCACGAACCCGTTTCGATAAAGAGACCAACATCGACAAGCCGCGGTCACGGCTGGTCTTGCTCGCAAAAACTTTCGGTGGCTATCAGAATCTCATCAAGCTAGTGACACGCTCCAACCTAGAAGGTTTTTACTACCGTCCGCGCATAGACGATGAGCTTTTGCAAGAATTCAAACAAGATCTCATTTGTATCATCCCTTCCTTTGCTGGCGAAGTTGCCCAAGCGCTCAAAGATCACAATCAAGAAAAAGCGGAACAGCGCCTCGACTGGTATCGCAGTGTGTTCGGACAGGACTGCTATTTAGAAATTTCGTACCATCCGGAAATCCTCGACCATGAAGAAAATCAAAAACGCATTCGAGACATCGCACAAAAAAACCACACGCCGCTTCTGGCCGCACACGACGTGTACTACCTCAAACCCGAGGACAGGCTGGCGCGGGAGACGATGGTGAAAATCCAAAATGGCGGCGTCGTTGATACCACAAACGAGCGCGATGGAGCAGAAAATTTTTCGTTCACTACCCAAACACAAATGAAAGAGTGGTTCAGCGACGCGCCTGAAGCAATCTCGAATACCATCAAAATCGCGAACGACTGCAACGTTGAGATTGAGATCGGCACCCATTGGTACTTTCCAAACTACATCATTGAGAGTGGTCGCACGCCGGACGAGGAACTTCGGGTGTCAGCGTACGCGGGAGTGACCTGGCGCGGACTTAGCCTCGATGAAAAAGAGGTAAAAGATCGACTGGATTATGAACTTGGCCTGATCAAAATGAAGGGGTATGAAAAATACTTCTTGGTGGTAGGAGACCTGCTTCGCGAAGCCCGTGAGCGGAAAATCCTCACCACCATCCGCGGGTCGGTTGCTGGTTCTCTCACTACCTACGTGCTCGGTATCACGAACGTAAACCCGCTTGAGTACAAACTTCCCTTTGAGCGCTTCCTCAACCCCGAACGTCCGTCAGCGCCAGACATTGACATGGATTTTGCCGACAACCGCCGCGACGAGATCATTGAGTATGCGAAAGAGAAATACGGGGCTGATAAAGTTGCTCAAATCGGTACCTTTGGCACCATGATGGCGCGGGCGGCGGTGCGCGACGTGGCGCGGGCGCTTGGTCACTCATACAACACCGGCGATCGCATCGCCAAACTCATTCCGATGGGTAGCCAAGGGTTCCCGATGACCATTGATAAGGCCTTGGAAATCGAACCCGACCTCGAAGAACTGTACACCAAGGACTCTGAGTCCAAAGAAATCATTGACTTAGCAAAACAAATTGAGGGTCGTGTGCGGCACCTTGGCGTCCACGCCGCTGGTGTCGTCATTGCTCCCCTCCCTCTTGATCAATTTGTACCCATCCAACCCGACCCTAAAACCGGCAAGTTTATTACGCAGTACGAAATGAAGAGCGTCGGCGAGGATGGTGTCGGTCTTCTGAAGTTTGACTTCCTCGGCATCAAAAACCTCGCCATACTCGCCGACGCGGTCCGTCGTGTACGGAAAATTCGCAACATCGATATTGACATCGAGCAGATCCCGCTCGACGACAAAAAAACTTTTGAAATTCTGGCGCGCGGCGCGACGATGGGTCTGTTCCAACTCAACGGCTCCGGCATGACCGCCTTTTTAAAACAGCTGAAGCCGACCACCATCCACGATATCAATGCCATGGTCGCGCTCTACCGCCCCGGCCCGATGGAATCAATCCCGCAATACATCGAGCGCAAACACGATCCGAAGCTCGTGACATTCCTCGACCCGCGCATGGAGGATATTCTTGATCGTTCGTACGGCGTGATCACCTATCAAGACGATGTGATGATGATTTCCATTAAACTGGCCGGGTACTCTTGGCTTGAAGCCGACAAGCTCCGGAAAGCAATGGGGAAGAAAATTCCCGCAGTCATGGCGGCCGAAAAAGACAAACTCATTTCGGGGTTGGTAAAAAACGGCATGAGTGAGCAAAAAGCCGACCAGCTCTGGCGGCTCATAGAGCCCTTTGCCGCCTATGGATTCAACAAGGCACACGCGGCGAGCTACGGTCGAGTCGCCTACCAGACCGCCTACATGAAAGCCAACTTTCCGGTCGAGTATATGTCGGCCGTACTCACGGCCGACTCCGGCGATACCGAAAAAATCGCCGAAATTATCTACGAATGTGAACGGATGAACATCGAGGTTCTGCCACCGGACATCAACGAGTCGTTTGCAGACTTTAGCGTTGTGCCTGGCCAGCAAACCATCCGCTTCGGGCTCACGACCATCAAAAACTTCGGCGCCGGCATCACCGAAGTGATTGTGGAGGAACGAAAGAAAAATGGCGCGTACTCTTCTCTCCAAGATTTCCTCTCTCGCATTCAAGACCGCAACTTGAATAAAAAATCCCTTGAAGCATTGGTCTGCGCTGGAGCATTCGATCGCTTCGGCGACCGCGGCGAACTTTTCGGCAACCTTGAGGTGCTCTTAGCGTTCAATAAAGAACAAGTGGCCGGCAAAGAGTCGAGCCAGGAATCATTGTTTGTCGACGTTGGAGCGGTGAGCAATCTCGTTCTCAACCGTACTCCCGACATTCCCCTGGCTCAAAAACTGCAATGGGAGAAGGAACTTCTTGGCGTGTATGTATCTGGACATCCGCTTGACGACCACACCGAAGAAATGAAGAAGCGTCCCCGCATCAAGGCGGTGCGCGGTGGCTACCAAGGCGCACCAGCGATCACGACCGGTATGGTCGAAAGCGTGCGCGAACTTCTCACCAAGAAAGGCGACCGTATGGCATTCGTTAAATTGGTTGATCAGACCGACTCCATCGAAATGGTGGCTTTCCCCGACTCGTATTATGCTGAGCGCGACTTACTCCAACCCGGACAGTGTATCATCGTTAAAGGTCGTCTCAATATCAGAAGCGGCGAACCAAGCATTGTGATCGAAAAGCTGAAATCACTGACACCGACCACGCAATCTATTGACACAATTTCGGTTGAAGCGTAGGTTACTCTCGAAACAAACGGAGGAGTTCTTTAATGGCTATCACTGTTGGCAAGGCCTTTCTAGAGATTGACACCCGAGCGCGGCTCACGTCTGTAGGGGGACAATATTCGGCGTACATGCAACTGCAATTCCTAAAGGGAGACGTCCCTGTAAGGTTATGGAAGGGTGGGTACCCTAGGGTTGATATTTCAAAATTGGCTTTTGATCCCATCATGTTGCGTAATGAACTAGGATCTAACATCATTACTAACCTGAGCGCTGTCATCGCAGATCATGTTGAAGATCTCTTACGACAGCATCCTATTTCAGTCACTCAAGGCCAGCGGTACTATGATCGAGACTACTTTGACGGGGATGGCTTGTACAAACTAAACTGGTCTGGAATCGAAGCTTTTCCCGGGCTGAGCATTGACAAGACTGCCGTCGCACACAAGAAATGGTTCGAGGACTGAGTAGCTGGCCGCGCCCACACATGCATCGGGCGCGGTTTTTCTTTGACAAAATTTCATGACGCGATACGATGAGAAGGCAGAGATTGCAGTGGCGACCAACCACCGGAGCTTTGCTCGAAAGCACGCTTTCCTAATCTGAAAACAAAGAGTGCCAGGTTCGCCTGGAAGCGCGGTGGAACCGCGGCTAGATCGCCCGCGCAAAAACAAGAATTTTCTTGTTTTTGCGCGGGCTATTTATTTAAAAACGCCAAAGCGAGGTATGGTGCGTGCGTACTCAGCAAGGAGCGACTAGCGGTGGGAGGGTTTGGCTGGGGCACCGCAGGAGCGTACGAGTCGAGTACGTACCACCATCGACTCGCCTTATTAATTTTAAAAACAGCATGGACAAAAACCTTGAACACAAACGTCACACCCTTGCGCACCTTTTGGCCGCAGCGGTCTTAGAAAAATACCCGCACGCCAAACTCACTCTCGGCCCCGCTATCGACACTGGCTTCTACTATGATATCGACTTCAGTGATAGTGCAGCGCCGGGCGATGACGACCTAAAAGACTTGCAAAAGTCGATGAAGAAACTTCTCAATAAATGGACTGGATTCTCGCACGAGGAGGTTTCGACGGAAGCAGCGCGAGAGTACTTCAAGGGAAATGAATTCAAACTCGAGCTCATTGACGAGATTGAACAAAAAGCCGAACCAGTCACCCTCTACACCTGTGGCGGTTTTACCGACCTTTGCCGTGGCGGCCACGTCGAGCATCCGAATAAGGACATTGATCCAGACTCATTCAAATTAGACAAAATCGCCGGCGCCTACTGGCGCGGCGACGAGAAGAATCCGATGCTGACGCGCATCTATGGCCTAGCCTTCAACACCAAGGAAGAACTCGACGCTCATCTCACCCAACTCGAAGAAGCCAAAAAACGTGACCACCGCAAGCTCGGCAAGGAACTTGGTCTATTTACCTTCTCCGAACTTGTCGGACCAGGATTACCATTATGGACGCCAAAGGGCACTGTGCTTCGTCAACAAATTGACGCCTTTGTGCAAGAACTTCGAAAAGCTAAGGGTTACCAACCGGTTACAATTCCTCACCTTGCTAAAAAAGCGCTCTACGAAACTTCCGGTCACTGGAACAAATACAGTGAAGATTTGTTTAAGGTACGCGCTAAGGAAGGTGACGACGGTGAGGAGTACGTACTCAAACCGATGAATTGCCCGCACCATACTCAAATATTTGACTCGGAGCCTCGGTCGTATAAACAACTTCCCCAACGCTATGCCGAAACCACTATGGTCTACCGCGCCGAACAATCTGGCGAGCTCGCTGGTCTTACCCGCGTACTTTCCATCACGCAAGACGACGCGCATGTATTCTGTCGCGAATCACAGTTGCGTAGTGAGATTGAGGCAATTTGGGATATTGTCGACACCTTCTATAGTGCGTTTCACTTCTCACTTAAGGTTCGTCTCTCGTTCCATGATCCAGCCCAAAAAGATAAATATCTCGGTGACGAGAAAGTCTGGGCTGACTCGGAAACACTAATGAAAACAATCGCCGAAGCGCGAGGGGTCGAATATTTCATTGGCGTTGGTGAAGCATCTTTCTACGCCCCTAAGATAGACTTTATGGCGCTCGACTCAATCGGTCGCACACATCAGGTCGCCACCATCCAACTTGATCGTCTTCAACCGGAACGTTTCCACCTGCACTGCATTAACGAGAAAGGCGAGAAGGAGCCGGTTGTTATGATTCATGCCGCTATTGCAGGTTCGCTTGAACGCTTCATCGCGGTTCTCATCGAGCATCTCGGCGGCAACTTCCCACTCTGGCTCTCGCCGGTGCAGCTGGCAGTGATTCCGGTCTCGGATACCCATAATACCTATGCGCGTGAGGTAGCGGAAGTTTTGCGTAAGCAAAACTTCCGCGTCGAACTTGATGATTCCAATGAGGGAATGGGTAAAAAGATCCGCGAAGCGAAAAAAATGAAACTCCCCTACTTTATCGTTATCGGAGACAAAGAAGTTGAGGCGAAAACCATAACACTAGAATCACGTGATACCGGTGGGTCGACGACAATGACGCCAGCCGAACTGCTGGTGAAATTATCTGGTGAAATGAACGTAGCAAGATAATAGAAGCACGAAAAAAGCCGCCCGTAAGGGCGGCTTTTTTCGTGCGGTGCAATCTACTTTAAAACTTTGACCGCTTTCATGATAGCCATCTTCACGGCTGACGGCTCATCAGTATAGGTGCCATCGAGCGCGCCCGTGAGCGCTTTAATCATGTCCTTGATCTGCTCATCGGATAAATTCTTGGTGTGTTCGCGGAGCAAATCAGAAATCTTGTCGGTACCACCACGTCTGACTCGATAAAGCGAGTCGAGGTCAGCCGCCGCATCAGCGAGTGCAAACATTGGTCGACGGCCGATCATCTCATACGCCGCCACTAGGTTGCCGGTGACGATCGCTTCCGCGAGCGACCCGCTTCCGTCTGGAATGGTCGTCGGAACGTACGGTGTGGCTTGTGGTTGCCTTGCATTTACTTGGCAAACGGCACAGAGATTCTGCATCCGCGCCTCATTGACGACAACCCAGCCATCTTCAAGCGGATAGCGCTTTTTGGCCTCAGCAATTACTTGATCAAGTGCTTCGTTCCGCTCGACGACGCCTTCGGTCGTGGCGATAAAGTGTCGAACAGCATCACTTGAAAGAAGGGCTTTTTGACTGTGAGCACGGTTTTCAAGCTCGGTCACTTCGGCGTCGGTCGCATGATGTGGATGAGCTGACATCGCGTCAGTTGCCACGTTCGCGTACCCAATAGTTGGCGCGCCGGTTGGCAGATTGGTTGGTAAACTAGAGACTTTTTCTGGAACCGAAACGGCTGGGAAAATATCAGGTCGAACCGTTTCTGCCTGTTGCATGGTGAGACGGTTGCCGATCACCGCAGCTTGCTCGAGCGTTGGCATTTCGCGACGTCGGATAACTAGCAGATATGAGATGTAGAACGCCCACGCCACGAGGACAGTGTAGAAGAATAGCGTGAGTACAGGACCGGCTTCGAAGCCAGTGTATGGCACTTGGCTCAAAGAGATACCAGCGACGAGCGGTTGCTGGTCGCGAGTTTGTACTACCACCACCGAATCCTCAACATCAACACTTACTTCACATTCGTCATCACGGGAACCTCGCTCGGCCACCAACGTATATTTAGTATCGCGAGTCGGCTTTAAATCAATTGAACCATCGTAGAAATCTGCCTTGTCACGATTCAATAGGTCTTCGGTAGTGAATACTTCGTTGCCGCGATTGTCGGTAATGCTGATTTCGGTGGCGCGTGAGGTATCCCAGCGTAAAGTAATTTCCTCGCCCGCTTTAATCTTCGTGTCAGAAATCGTCAACTCACATCGTGGAGAGGCGCTACCGCCGCCTCCACCGCCGCCGCCAGAATCAACATCGATTGCAACAGGACACTCAACGCTTGATCCGTCTTTCGTGGCCGTGAGGACGTACGAGGTGTCGGTGCGCGGCGACACGGATTGACTCCCCGAGAGAGAGGAGGCGTTGATGCCGCTGATTGCTACTGTATCGACGTCAGTCGTAGACCAAGTGAGTGTTGCAGAGTCGCCTCGGTCAATGCTTGTGTCGGACGCGCTAAACACTACGTTGTTCGCACAGCTAAAGACTGTTTGTTGGTCACGTGTGACTGGTGCTTGGCACGTCACCTCGTCGCCGTCGCTGTCAGTGGCAGTAAGTAAATACGTAGTCGCGGAAGACACAAACACATCACGAGTACCGGTCGCAGTGACGCTACCGATAGTAGGGGTGATATTTATGTTCGAGCCGCCGGTGATTGACCACGCGAGCGTGGTTGTGCCTCCAGAGGCCGCCACTTTATTTGGCGTGGCTGTGAAGTTCTCACACATAGGCACCGAATTGGTCACCACCGTGACCGGCACCTCACACGTGTCGTCTACCTGACCCTCGGAACCAAATACAGAAAGTAAGTAGGTTGTGGTGGTAAGCGGACTTACGGATGTCGTACCGGTCGCTGTCACTTCGCCAATGCCGTTGTTAATGACGACACGACTGCCGTTCTGTGTACGCCACTCCAAGATTGCTGAACCACCCCTCGAGATTGTACTCGGAGTCGCAGTAAAGAGATCGCAGCTCGGCGCATGGGGTTCAGTCGGTTCTGCGCACATGGTCACGATGTCGATAGTTTTTGAGCCATTCGTAAGATCGGATGCGTTTATGACTCCCGCAATGCCGCCTGGGAACGCTTGCATAAAACCGTCAGTCATCAGTACCGATGCAATAGTCTTTTCGATCGCAGGCGTTGCTGTCCACTCTACTCTGGTCTGCGGACCGGTTACGGACGTAGTGTATCCGGCGGCTTCGGTATTCTTTTTGAACGCGCCTGATTCGACGTTCCACACCCACTTCGCGACGGTCGTGAGACCAAAGTCGCTACACTCGATCACTTCATCGGGCGGACACGTGCCGTCGATAATTGTACGGACAAGGTTGCTGTCTACACCGGTTTCAAAGTTATCAAGCTCCTTAGCAGAAGCCTTGGCTTGGTTTGTAATGGTGATATTTTCACAGGAAGCCACCTCCTTCACCTTGGTTTTGATGGTGATGGTGCCGGTCTCGTTTGGCGTGAAGGTACCGCCGTTAAATTGCAACGTGCGAGTATCAGCCGAATAGACTGGACTTTCTCCATAGCCCGGAGTGATGTTATCTGAAACAGAGTAGCTCAAAAACGTCAGCCGTTCGGAAAGCTTATCTTCGATCTTTACACCACCAGTACAGCTAGCATCGCCGGTATTTTTAATAGAAATTGTGTAGGTAAGTTCATCACTAGATTTTGCGTGTTCTTTGCTCGCAGATTTTTCAAGCTGGAGCACACACTCCGTTGGTTCTTCAATCTGATCGCCACAGAAAAGCGCTTTTTCAATCACATTGGTGCCGTCGCCGACGTCCGCTTTAGAAATCGAACCGCTAAGGCCGCCCGGAAATTCTTGGCTGGCCACGCTGTTATTCGCAATAACGAGCACGCCAGAGACCGCCGGACCAGCCGTCCACGAAAACGCATGTTGGTTGCCAGAAAGACTAATGCTATACCCGGGAGCGATTTGACTGACTGTCCATGGACCGCCAACCGGCCACACGAATTTGGCAACCTCGAAGTCAAAACCAGCCTCTTTACACGACAAGACTGGAGTCGGCACCGGCTTGTCACACTTGATAGTGACCTTCGCAGTACAGTTTTGCGAACCATCGTCCGTAGTGGCGACGAGAAGGTAGGTAGTACTTTCTTGGATGTTGTTGAAAGTTTTGCTTCCCTTGGCATCAGAAAATGTCTCGCCGTTTAGGGTGATGGTGTCGAAACCGACGGTGTCCCATGAGAGGATCACACTTCCACCAGCGTTCACCACGTTCACGTTGGAGGTGAGTTTACAGGTCGAGAAGACGCTCTCGCTCACATTCGTTTCTGTGTATGATTCGGTGTGTGACTCTTGCTCTGCCGTCACGTTTACCACTGTCTCATTTACGTTCACTGAAGAGACTGAGGACTCTCCTGACTGTGTCTCTTCGGTTATTGAAACGGCAGTGGTCGTAGCCACTGCGGTACTAAAGGGCGCTACGACAGTGCTAATCGTGAGCGCAAAAACTACCAGCACGCTGGCGATTGATTTAATTTTTTTCTGCATACGCTTTCTAGGCTTAATAATGTTCATAAACTTAATATTCCTACCTACACATACACGCAGGAATAAGTAAATCCACAAAACCAACGGGTTTTCAGAACCCAACTAGGAGCACAATATCACTTATAATATGAAGTGAAAGTGTTGTTTTGTCAAATAACTACGAGGTGAGCGCTTCCACTTGCTTGGCCTCTACAATGTAGCGGTCGTCGGTACTCCCGAAACTGTTACAGGTGGCCAACGTGAGAATATTGCCAGTACCGGCTATTGGCACGACCGTGCCGGCCACCTTGGCCTTGTACACCTTCTCGACGCGGTACACGTATACCGACTCACCGCTTCGCACCTCGATGAGGTCACCCCACTCTAAGTTTTGAATGCCGTTAAAGGCTTGGAAGTTGTGGTTAATAACGTTTGGCAAATAGCTCGAGTGGCCGAGAATAAACATATTTCCCTCTTGATCAAGCGACGCTGAATCAGGATGACGAACAACGCCATCTAGTAGGGCCGCATCGAGGTCGGCAATCGTGCGCGAAGTCGGGTTTAACACCGCCACCGTTTTGTTGAGCCGGGCTATGTGAATAGAGTCTGGTAGCACCGCACTCGGCGACGCGTTCACCGCGTCGTCCGAAGCTACGGCCACCTCGTTCTCATCATCACCACTTTGGCTATTGGCCACCACAACGATGTCTTCTGGTTGAATATTCTTTATGCTTTCGGCAGTGGCGGCGAGGGTGTCGCCGACAGTGGTGGCTGGTTCTTTTGGCTCGGGGACAAAATCAATCGCCACTAGAAAAAGGTAAGAGATACTGAAAACCAGAAAAAACACCCCTAGAAAGGCTGTTTTTTTGGCCCAAATGTGATCAAAAAGTGGCAGCATGGCTTTTTGTTAACTTGTTTTTGTAGTATATCACCTTTTTTATGAAAAGTCAATGTTTTTTGTCTTGTCCTCTGTCCGACTTCGACTACACTATAGCGAAGAAGGTACGAGGTATTTATTGACAGAGGGTATCTAATATGGTAGTCCATACCATCGCTATGAAACAGGAATCTACAGAGACAGCAGAAAAAAAGAGTGCAATCTTAAAGTCGCTCGCCATCATTGGGTTTTTAAGCCTTATAGTGCTTATTGCGTGGTTGTCAGTGCAAATCGTCGAACGTGTGCCGGGCGCATTCTCCTCTCTGGCCTCTCTCGCCGAGAGCGTCAGGCAATACGAATTACCAAATGGAGAGACAAAGAAGAATACGCCAACTGACGGATCATTGATTGTGACGAGCAACAAAACACTGCTCCAGTCCGGCGAAGAAGTTGAACTCGCCTGGACAAAAGCTCGAGTGCCGGGAACGTACGTATTTCGGTATGAGTGTAGAGACGGAGTGGCGATCGATATCAAAGAGACCGAGGGTCTACGGAGTCTCGCCTGCGCCGTCAACTACAACCTCGGAGATACGAAGACGCTCTCGCTCGTCATTGATTCAGAAAAAAATCGTTACACCGACATTGCCTACTCGCTCGCCTTTCTTGGCACCAACGACATCAAACCACGCGTGTATGATAACGCCACTCTTACCGTGGTGAACAACGAGCTGGCTGAGGCAGTCGGAACCAGCACTTCTTCAAGCGACGCCGGTGAAACGGAGCCTAGCGCGCCGGCCACTAACGAAGCTTCCACGGGTAGCGTGCCTGATTTCACAGAGTCGTACACGTACGAGATTCCTATCTCTGATCCGCATGGCCGCGCCGACCTGGCGACTCGTTTTCTGAACACCGGCGGAATTGCAAATAATAGTTTCTTTACACAAGCCATTCTGAAAAATAGTACTGGAGCCCTGCAGTTTGAAGTGAAAAATCTCGGCACCAAGACTTCAGACGACTGGACGTACACCGTGTCACTGCCAAATGGTGAAGAGTACACGTCATCAACACAAACACCACTAAAACCAAACGAGCGAGCAGTAGTGGCGATTGGTTTTACGACTGGCAGTCAGTCAAACCACACCTTTACAGTCACGATTGATGAAGATACCGACCTCAACACCACCAACGATAGATTCTCGCAGGTGGTAACGTTTAACTAAATAAAAACATAAACAAAAAAGCGGCGCGGCCAAAGGCCGCGCCGCTTTTTTGTTTAAATATCCAAATTCGCCATCTTGGCGTTATTTTGGATAAATGACTTGCGACTTGGGACATCGTTACCCATGAGAACATCAAAGACTTTGTCGGCACGAAGTGCGTCTTCAATCTGCACCTGTTTCAAAATTCGGTTGGCTGGATTCATAGTAGTTTCCCACAGTTCTTCAGCGTTCATCTCACCAAGACCCTTGTAACGTTGAATACGGACTTTACCGGTTTTCTTGCTCGTTTCTGTTTCTTCAGCTTCGGTTGGCTCCTCTCCCGCCTCTTCCTCAACTTCGTTTTCGTCAACCACCTCCTCACCCAGGTCCTTCAACACCGCAAACTTTTCTTCGTCAGAAAATGCGTAGGTGACCTCTTTCCCCTTTTGAATTTTATAGAGCGGCGGTTGGGCGATGTAGATGTACCCATCTTCAATCAGTTGTCGGAAGTAGCGGTAGAAGAGTGTGAGCAAAAGCGTGCGAATATGCGCACCGTCGACGTCAGCGTCGGTCGCGATGATAATTTTGTGGTATCGCAACCGCGACACATCAAACACATCACCAATGGCGGTACCGAGCGCGATCACTAAATTCTTAATCTGCTCCGACGCCAACATCTTGTCGATACGCGCCCGTTCGACGTTGAGAATTTTGCCCCGCAACGGCAAGATCGCCTGCGTGCGGCGGTCGCGCCCCATCTTGGCCGAACCGCCCGCCGAATCCCCCTCCACGATGAAAAGCTCCGATTCTTCGGCATTTTTAGTCTGGCAGTCAGCCAGCTTGCCGGGGAGCGAGAGTCCCTCAAGGGCGCCTTTCCGAAGCACGCTATCTTTGGCCGCTTTGGCCGCCTTACGGGCTTTCACTGCCAGAATGACCTTATTGATAATAGCTTTAGCGTCGTCCGGATTTTCTTCGAGAAAGTTATTGAATGCTTCTCCAAACACCGATTCGGTTGCGCCGCGTGCTTCGACCGAGCCCAGCTTGGCTTTCGTTTGTCCTTCAAACTGAATTTCCGGCATCTTCACCGAAATGACCGCCGTAATACCTTCAAGCACATCATCGCCGGTAAAGCCGGCGTCTTTGTCTTTCACCGAAAAGAAATTATTCTTCTTGGCGTAGTTGTTGAGCGTACGGGTGAGTGAAGTTTTGAAACCAGTGACATGTGTTCCTTGTTCCGGATTATAGATGTTGTTGGCAAAGGCAGTGATGCGTGGACTGATGTCGTCGACATATTGGAGCGCGACCTCAACTGAAAGTACTGCGGCATCTACTTCGTTTTTTTCGACGTAAAAAATATTTTTGTGAATCGGCTTTTGGTACTGGTTGTTAAACGCGACCAGCGACCGTAGCCCGCCTTCAAAATAAAAGTGTTCGTGTGGGACTTCGAGGTGCTCATCAGCCAAGTATTGTTTCCCCACCAGATCAAGTGTCTCCTGCTGTTTCTCGTCAAGTTCTCGCGCATCAATCACTGTCAGCTTCATGGCTTTCACGAGGTAGGCCTGCTGGCGCAAGTGGTTGACGATGCGCTTGTAGTCAAATTTGATTTCTTTGAAAATGTCGATGTCGGCTTTGAACGTAATGATCGTCCCTTGGAGTTTTGAGGTGCCGACTTTCTTCACTTTCGATTTTGGCTTGCCGATGTGATACTCCTGGATGAAGTAACCGTCGTCACGGTGGACTTCGGCGATCATGTGCTCGGAGAGTGCGTTGACGACCGATGCGCCGACGCCGTGGAGTCCGCCTGAGACTTTGTAGCCATCGCCGCCAAACTTGCCGCCGGCGTGGAGGGTGGTGAGAATGGTCTCTAACGCAGAGACTTTGGTTTGTTTATGTGTATCGACAGGGATACCGCGACCGTTATCAACGACCCGCACGTAGCCGTCGGGCAATAGCGCAACTTCGACCCGATTGGAAAAGCCACCCATCGCCTCGTCGCGAGAGTTGTCGAAAATCTCCCATACCAGGTGGTGGAGCCCGTCCGGGCCAGTCGTCCCGATGTACATACCCGGACGCTTGCGCACCGGATCAAGCCCTTCGAGCACCGAAATAGATGAGGCATCGTAGTTTTTTTTCTCTGGTTTTTTGGCCGCCATGCTGAGTCTCAATATCTAAAAATAATGAGTAAATTATAGCATATTCTGATAGTTTTTGCTTGCTTAATCAGCCTCAAAAATAATCGCCGCGAGAGCCACAAAAACATTGACTTATGGATATTTTTGTGATTTTATATTAAACGTAAACATCCTGTTTACGTGTTCTTTAACAAACGGAGATAACCCATGAATGGGATTACTCAACCTACCAAAGCGACTGCCGGCCAAATGAAGCAGATTAGCCGACTCGCGGCTGACGCTGTCGAGAAAGTTCTCACGGAATCAGACCTCAACAAAGACGAACTCCAGCTCGTCATTGAGGACGGCGACAAGTTTGTCCGCGCAATCAGAGACGCGGCTAGCAAAACAATGACGACTCTTTCGATCGGTTACTTCTCGGGCTACAAGCCTAGAAGTATTTCCGAACAAATAAAGCGTCTGCGAGAGCTTTTTCCATCGCTCGGCACGGCCGACGAATTGATTGCAGATGGGGCACTGCCACTTGAAGCCGAAGGATGGTTCGCTATCCCGCGCTGGGAAAAAGTTGCTCCGCATTACGACGAAGCGGTGCAGGTCGTACTTAAGATGCTCAAAGCTACTCGCCGTGACATTTTTCAGAGCCGTTTTAAAGACGATGAGCTCGATTCTATACACCTCCGACAAGCAAATCGCTCAGTTGAAGCCTGGGGAATACTCGCGAATAATCAGAGGGAGAGCGATATCATCATCATACCAGCACAATTTGGTCTAAGGCACCGCAGACTTTCCTATCATGATGCGCGTGGGAATTTTGTTTCAGGCGAGTTTGGTCTTGGCGCATTTGCTGTCGGTATCATGCTTTTGACTCACCCAGAACGACTCATGCACCGAAAAGACCTAGGGGTCAATTGCGCCGGTGACGATCATGTCAGCTTACCATCCACTCGTCTCCGAGGCAGGAACGTTACCGTGTTTGTGTTTGACGACTACGAGAGATTTGATATCGGTTCGATGAAATTCGACATCGGTGACAGGGACCACTACGATTACAGACGCTTTGGGTCAGCCTCTGGTTTTGTCACTTCGTGTCTTTAGTTATTTATACGTTCACGCCCCGCAAGCTGTCGCAAGCGGGGCGTTTTCTTTTTTAAATCCTTCAAATTACCCCGCTTCTGACCCTCCGTGCGCACACTACAGCCACAAAACTTTTTTAATATTCTTCTTTACCTCATCCAGATCTTCGTCTTTCGGGTCATTCCGTGAGTAAAGTTCTGGTTCGTCGACCAAAAAATAAAAACTCTCCGAAGACTCGTTTATTTTTGTAATTTCCTGAAGCTCTTTCCTTTCTTCCATACAAATATGTATGTTATCGCACTTCCCAACCCTTCTCTTTCACCGTTAGATAAATTTTTTCCATCACTGCGTTCACTTCAGTGTCAGTGAGGGTACGCTCGTAGGATTGAAATACTAAGCGAAAAGCGTAGCTCGTGCGGTTGTCTTTGGTAAAGGTGTCAAACAAAGCCAGCCGAACACAGAGCGGACCAGCGGTGGCGCGTAAAAGCGCTTCAACGGCAGTGACGTCGGTTTCACTACCGACCCACAAGGCAATGTCCCGCGCCACCGCCGGATAGACCGACGGCGCTTTGTATGAAACATCCTTCCCTTTTATAAACGGCGTGTACGCGGTTGGTTGTGGAAGTCGCGAGAGAAGTTCTGTAAAATTGATTTCAGCGACTCCCTTATTGGCGCTAGCGACTATAGCTTGTCCGAGTGACTGTGACAGCGCTTCAACGGCTGTTGTAATCGCCACATCGTCCTTTGGCGAGTGTCCACCACCCTTAAGACGCACCCCGAGCGTCAGCGAAATATGTTCTGCCACTCCTTGGTCGGTTTTCGTAAAGACAGTACCAATTTCAAACACCCGGACACCGTCAATGCCAAGAAGATCAGTGTGTAGGAAATTTTTATCGAGCGCTTCAACGAGATTCTTTTTGAGGTTACTCCGCAAGTAGCTCTTGTCGCTCGCCACGGCATTTTTAAGTTGTAGGTCACCTTTCTTTTGAAATGAGGTGGTGATAACTTCCGAAAAGCCGAGGTCAAGGAGCACGCTGCGTACCTGCTCGCTGTAGTAATGGCGCGCGTTGATTTCGGTGATTGGCAGTGCCGGTGGGACGACTGACGCGATATTTTCAAGACCATACAGCCGACCAACTTCTTCGATGAAGTCTTCCTCAATGAGGAGGTCGGTGCGCTCGAATGGACCAACCGCTGTGACACTTATTTCGTCTTCACGCACAATCTGCGCTCCGACGCGCAGAATAATATTTTTGATATCAGAAAGAGAAAGCGAGAGACCGAGGAGTGCGTTTGTTCTTGCCGTCGTCACGACGACGGACGGGTTATCTTTCCGTTCTTTATACTCATCAATCATTCCTTCAAATGTGCCGCCAGCGATATCGGTAATCAGTTTGATAATTTCACTTTGGGCATAGAGCGGTAATTCGCGGGATGGTTCGTTCTCAAAGCGCTTGCTGGCGTCGATGACAATACCGAGGCGACGGGCGGTCTGACGGGTGAGTGTCGGATGAAAATGCGCCGCTTCAATAATGATGTTTTTGGTACCCTGATGTACACCCGCATACCGCCCGCCTTTCACGCCGGCGAGCCCTATCGGAATATCAGATGAGCCATCAACAATCAGAAGTTCGCTACTGAAGAGCTCTATGATTCTGTCCTCTGTCTTGCCAGCTTCGGCGAGCAGGCTGACCGTATCGCCCGGACGGGCGTCGCGCACGATAAATTGCCACTTCCCTTCAACTTGCGGAAAAAGATCGGCGTCATAGGCGTGAAGCGGTTGTCCGAGCGCAAACATCGCGTAGTTGGTGGCGTCGACGATGTTGTTGATCGAGCGTTGTCCAATCGCCTCAAGTCGAGCCTTGAGCCACGCTGGCGACTCTTTAACCACCACCCCTTTGACGAGCGAGGCGGTGAAACGCGGGCAGGCGTGTGGGTTTAAAATCGACACAGAGAGCTTGTCGGTCTTGGCCAGTTCAGGTGGCGTCGTCGCCAGCGGATCTACCGCCAGTGGTCTTCCGATGATCGATGCCAATTCACGAGCAATACCACGATGCGAGAGGCAATCGCTCCCGCGATTCGGCAAAATTTTTACATCAAACACCGCGTCGTTGTCTAATACTTCAGCACCATCTACCTCAAACGCATGAAAGGTTAAAAGCCGCTCCGTCTCTTCAACCGACGGCATCGCCTCACCCAAATATTCTTTTAGCCAACTATATAAAATAAGCATAGAAAATTTAGAATTGATTCACAAAGCGAAGGTCGCCGGTGTAGTAGTCGCGCACGTCTTCGATGCCGTATTTCATCACTCCCAAACGATCAATACCCATCCCAAAGGCAAACCCCGAGTACACTGCCGGATCAATACCAGAGTCTCGCAATACATTCGGATGCACCATACCGGCGCCCATCACCTCGATCCACTTTCCGGCTAACTTACTGTTACCTTCAAGAAGTCGCATGTCGACTTCCACTCCCGGCTCGACGAACGGAAAAAAGCTTGGTCGAAAACGCACCTCCGTCTTGCCGCTGAAAAATTTTGAAAAAAAGTACTCGAGCGTGCCTTTAAGATGTCCGAGGTGTACCCCTTTATCGACATGGAGCCCTTCGAGTTGATAAAACTGCGCTTCATGCGTCGCGTCGGTGGCTTCGTTTCGAAACACTTTGCCGGGCACGATGATACGAATCGGCGGTGTGTGACTTTCCATGTAGCGCGCCTGCACGGGGCTCGTGTGGGTGCGTAGTACCATTGGCTCCGGAACGTCTTTTGGTTTAAACCAAAATGTATCCTGCATGTCTCGTGAGGGATGGTCTTTCGGCACGTTCAGGCGGTCAAAGTTGTACACTTCTGTTTCCGCTTCCGGCCCCTCGGCAAACACAAACCCGATGTCAGCAAAAATTGCATTGATTTCAGCAATCATCTTGGTGAGAGGATGCTGGTGTCCGGTCGGAGTTTCCATAGAAGTTTATACTAGCACGAGACTAATTGTCTTCAATTTCGGTCAGAAGCTCAAAGTACGTGCCCGCTTCGGCAATGAAAATGCTCTGGTTATTTATAACAACCTTAAACTCGCTACCCGGATAGATAAGTTGTGTATTTTGCCACGCACGGTCGTCGATTTCTGTTACGTAGAGACCATCCTCAAGCTGAATGAGCACTAAGTCAACAGAACCAGGGAAAAAGTCGTAAAAGTAAATATCCTTCCGCTTGCGGTCAATTTTTATTTGACTGCGGCATACCCGATCATTATCGCTAAGAAGCGGCGTAGTGGTGGATAGTCTCTGCTCCTCTACCTGTGCCGCAACGTGTGTTCCGTACCGCTCAGTAACAATTGGCGAGAGGGTGTGTGTTACGCAGAAGTAAAAAGGAACGCTATTGCTGCTTCCTTGCCAGATTGCGACAAGCTCATTCCCCTGCTCCTCCAAACGCATATTGTTTTTTTCTACAAAGTCGAGCGTTCGTTCTAGCGCTGTGGCGGTCGTGGTCGAGAACCGAAAACGCGGCCTGTCCGTTCCGATAGGACTAAAGACCGATGTGGAAGTCGCGGTCGAAGTACTAAATAGACTTTGCACAAACGGATATTCCTCATTCTCTACATATGAGCTGTTGGCAGTCGCGGCTGAGATCAAGAAGGCAGTGGTCGTCGTGGCCTTAGGAAATAAAACCGTGCTAGTACTTTTTGCCAGGAATACACCGGTGCCGGTGGCTGTTTCATACTCAGCGATTGGTCGAATGTGCGGAATGAGTGGCATGTTAAAGGCCGCCGCCTCAACGACCATGTAGGGATCAATGGGCAGTTCCTTTACCCACGTGTACAGTCCTTCACGTTGTACCACGACGCGGTGTTGGCCGGTTTCGATATTTTGGATGTAATAAGCGGAGCGAAACAGCCGCGGACGTTCAAATTGCTTTTCATCAAGGTATACGTCGACGTTGAGGTCATTGGTCGTGACGTACATTCCGCCGGTCGTGATGATTTTGGATAGAGGGTCGCTTAAGTTGAGCCGGTGCCCAGTCGTGTAAAAAATGAGGGTCGGCAATGCCACTACAAATATCACTAGCAGTAAGCCGAAGAACTGTTGGCGTTTTTTGTACGGAAGCAGTTTGATCTGTGGTTCGCTTGGCATACGTTACTTTATCCGCTTGGGAGTGACCCAGAAGCCCATATATTTACCGAGCATCAGTCTGGTCTGTGCATCGAGGCCAGGAATGGCACTAAACGCAATCATGGTGATGGGCACCATAATCCACTGCAGAGCCATCACCACGTAAGTGAAGCGACTGTGGTGCGGAGGCCTTGGTGGAGTGAGAGACAATGAAATAATTGAAGACACCACGAGACCGACCATAGCCACGATCATGAGGTTGCGGACGATAATTGGTAGCTCATAGGAGAGCACCGTCTCATGAAACTCTCGTGTTCCCAACACAATCGGCGCCCATCCAAGAATGAACAGTATGATCGGATTCGTCACCAAAGACCAATACCCTTCGCCCTGCATAGCCGCCAGAGTAATGCGCTGGCGGAGCGGTATCGTTTTATTTTTTATGAAGTGGTACACGAGGTAGCACCAGTTTTCGGTACCGTATGTCCAACGGCGGTGTTGGCGGTAAATGTTCTTGACGGTGCCAAAGAACGTCGGCGCCACCGTCGCGTCCATGGCAATCGGATAGGCAATCGGCACAATCTGGAAGTGGCCGTTGTTAGCGACGAACAAATTCCAGAAAATTCGAGAGTCTTCACTCACTACATTTGCCTGGCCGTAACCGATTTCATACAACGCTTGGAAGCTCACTGAATGTGAAGAAAATGTTGCTGCGCGGTCGGGACGTTCTTGCATAATCATTTGCCAAAAAGTGCTCGACATAGCCATGACTCGCGAGAGCGCCGGCGCTTCCCAAAGATTATTCGTGAAAAGCGGTACTGGTTGGAAGGCGCTCTTGTATGGTTCTTCGGCGGTCAAAAAGTGCCACATGAGGCAGTTGAGGTAGTCTTTATAAATAACAGTGTCTATATCAAACACCGATGCGATAACGTGGCTGTAAGGAATGTGATGGGCATCAATGATGTGTTCCCTTACCTGATGGAGCGCGTAATGAGTATTTGAACCTTTACCGGCGATTTCTCCCGGAATATCAGCGGGGTGAATAGTCACCAAAAAGTGGCCGAAGTGGTGTGCGTATTTTTTTTCCATCGCGCGCGCTAGATCAGCGGCGGCCGTGCCGGCGCGTGCCTCGGCGGCCAATACCACGATGAGCTTTTTGCAATCGTACTTGGCCTTGATCAGACCCTCGAGCGCATCTTCGAGCACCTCCTGAGGTTCCTTATAAAACGGAAAAACGAGCAAGTGATAAAAGTGGTCGTATTTAAAGCGTTCAACCATTTGCTGCCAATCGAGTTCCATGTGGTGTTTGAGTCGTTTCCAGTTGTAGCGGACGTGGTACGAAAGGAACACCGTTTTCAGCACCCAGTAAATTGAAAAAGCGATAATGAAGTAGGCGGCAAAAAAAGGTGCGTAGACTGACGCAAAGAGTAGCAAAATGAGCGTGAGCCAAGCCAACAAACCAGGTATCATCTCAAGCAGCCGGTAAAGACGGCGATTGGCGCCAGAAAGCTCGGTGGCGCGGGCTACTTTGAAGTCGGGCCGCCGTGCATACGGTAGCAAATGGGCAGTAGATTCCTCCATGTGTAAGGGCGAGTATATACCTATTTTGGCCGGAAATAAAGCTCCTTAATGAGCCTAGTCAAAGCTGTATTTTTTTGTTAGGATGCGCTGCCGTACGCCACCTTAGCTCAGTTGGTAGAGCAACGGTTTTGTAAACCGTGGGTCGTCAGTTCAAATCTGACAGGTGGCTCAAGTGAGGGTCGCAGAAATGAGTGAACTCATTTCTATGACCGAGCGCGAGTCACCTGTATGCTTGTCATACAGGTGGCTCAAGAGTGGCAACGCTGCTGTGTCCTTGCTTAAAAGATATTTGTTATTTTCTTGCTACAAGCACAGACTGCGGGGTATTGATATCCCGATTGTCGGGAAAGCCAAGAAACCGAGTTTTTGGCACAGTAAAACCTGCATCCCCAAAAACTTTCTTCCAATTCTCAAGAGTTCTATAAGCAAAAGGTACCGGCATTGTTGTTCGCATACTGAAAATTCTATTGGCAATCCAGTCGAGTGCCCCCATAATTTTATGCCGATCTTCGTGGTTCCGCTGCATAAATTTTTCGTAGCGTTCCTTACCGGACTCAGGTGGTAGAGTTTCTGAGTACGAATCTTCTAACACAACGACAGTTGCTCCTGGTTTGAGCACTTTATGAAGCGCAACAAGATAACGTTTTTGTTCCTCGTATTCCATGTGGTGAAATACCCATGTGACCGCCACATGGTCAGGTTGCTCTTTTTCTAAATATGGAAGAAACTCGGACTCTTTTACCACTTCAAGTCGCGCATCTTTTGGAAAAATTGCATTCCATCGCGCATTAGGCATAATATCTATGCCTACAATTTCCTCGTTTTCTCCTCGTTGGATAAGACATTGAATTAAAGTAGCCGGACCGCATCCTAAATCGAGCACCTTGCCTCCAGACGGTATTTCAAGAACCACGTTCTCTCTAAAATAAATCGGTACCAACTTTCCAAAAAAGTGTTCGTTTTGAATTTGCTGGAGCTCGTCTTTGTGTTTCGCGATAAAAGCAGAAATGTTGAGTGTGTCTATGTTTTTCAAAAATTCGTCGCGCAAACCATCTGAAAACCCCAAGTTTGTCATTGACTCGTAAAGGCTGGCGGTTATAAACGTCTTCTTTCCAGAATCAGAAAATATATTATTTACTAAATCCGTGTATTCCATGCTCTAACTCTTTGCGTGCTTTTCGACCATAGTCCGTGCTTCTTGGTCGGTGCATTGACGCAATGGATGTTTGAAGAAATATGAACTCCATTCTTGATATCCAGTGAGCCCTTTATCAAGGGATATTTTCATTGAACGGATTGCGTCGACCATTATGCCAGCACTATTGGGACTATCCTCAACACTGAGCTTGGTCTCTATCTCAAACGGAATGTCGCCAAATTGCCGCCCGCGAATGTTGATATAGGCAATCTTGTTGTCTTTTAGATGTGGAATATAGTCAACATTTCCAAGTTTAATGGCACCGATTTTGCCATGCCATGCAACTGCTTCAGTTTTGGATTCTCGTTTCAATGCGTATCGCTCACCGATCATCATATTTTCAAAATCGGTGTTGCCTCCGATATCAAGTTGATAAGTATCATCAACTGACTGCCCCCGATCGAGAACAAGTTGTGTGAGCGCGCGATGCACAATCGTTGCTCCAACTTGGCTCTTGATATCGTCACCAGCACACGGAACACCTGCTTTTTCAAATTTTGTAGACCACTCCTTATCACTACACACAAAGACCGGAATGGCATTAATAAACGCAATTTTATGTTCAAGTGCTTTTTCTGCCCAAAAATGCGTTGCGTCCTGAGAGCCAACCGGTAAATAACTAACGATTATCTCCGTGCGGCTTTCTTTTAGAATTGCATCTACATCATCAGACTTTCCCACTAACGGAAATTTGTTTTTCATGTGAGAGGCAACACCGTCAAGTATCGGCGCCGCTGAAACCCTTATTCCTGTTGTTGGCACGTCAGATATTTTCTTTGTGCAATTTGGTTCGGCAAAGACCGCTTCTGAAATATCCTTGCCAACTTTATTGGCGTTTACATCGAAGGCGGCAACAACCTCAATGTCGCCGATACGATATCCGCCTAGACTATTATTCATGAGTCCGATAACCGGCTCTGATTTTTCGTCAACGTCTTTATAATATTCAAGGCCTTGAATAAGAGAACTGGCGCAGTTGCCAAGCCCTACTATTGCAACGCGAATTTTGTCCATAAACAACATTGTAGTAAAAAAGCAACCTGTAGTAAACGCCTTTCAGGTAAGGAAGTGACACTGCTGATTGTTTAGTAAAATCTCCCGTTTACTTCCCCTCCAGTTGCTTGTGCTTGAGTCGGCGTTTTTGAGCTGGGGTGAGCGCTGTCTCTACTTTGTGTGCCGCCATCTGACTCAAATGATTTTCAGTTGATTGCTTCTGCTTCTCTCTGCGCAGTTCTTTGGTGCGGGCGCGGTTGTGTTCAAAGTGATGTTCGAAGTATCGGTACACCGCGCCCAAGAACACCAGCACTGATCGTAAAAATGAGTGAACACTGTAGTACCAGTTGAGCTTGACCACGAAATGTACAAAGTGATCAACGGCGCGCGTACAGCGATGCGTGACAGCGACAACGAATGCGTCAAGCCGCGCCCGTGTCGAAGACAAAAAAAGACGGTGACCACGCCGCCTCTCCATTTCGTATAATGACGTAAGAGCAACAAAGAGAATACTACTTGTGATAAAGCCTAGCGCGATGGGTACGATCATGGGCCTATTTTACCGACACTCGAGTGATTTCTGTAATAATGATGTTCTCACCAAATTTTTGCACAGCACCGGTCACCATTTCGCCAATGGTCACCTCAGGATTTTTTATAAATGGCTGTTCCATGAGAATTTGATCCTTAAAGTATGAGGCAAGCTTTCCCTCCATAATTTTTTCCTGCATATCAGCAGGCTTGCCAACGATCTCACCGGCAAACACTTCCTTGGCTTTTTCTATCGCTTCAGGCGGGACGTCGGCTTTGCTGATATACTTCGGATCAATCGCCGCTACCTGCATCGCGATATCTTTTGCCAATGCAATGAATTCTGGGTTTTTTGATACGAAGTCTGTCTCACTCGCAAGGAGCACCATGGCGGCGACTTCATTCGTGTTGTGTACGTACGCGCCGACCGCACCAGCCCCGAGGGCTCGGTCGGATTTCTTTTCGGCGGCTTCACTGCGGCGCTTCTTGAGAATAATCACCGCCTTCTCCATATCACCATTAGCTTCTTCGAGTGCCTTTTTGCATTGCATCACTGAAATACCGGTCTTGTCACGAAGTTCTTTTAGCTGGGCTGAGGTGATTTCCATATCTAAAACAAATTAACAAATAGCGGGCGCCGGATTCGCTTGAATTCAGCAGTTAGGTAGTCCGACGACGCAGGCCGTTGTCTTTGGCCACGGTCGGCTTTGGTACGTACGCAACCTTTCCCTCTGCGTAGGCGGCGGTCAGTTCCTCAAGAATCATCGAAACGCTTGATTGTAATGCGTCGTTAGCAATGACTGGGTGAGTGATTTGCTTTGCATCGCAATCAGAACTCATAATAGCGATCACCGGAACCTTCGCGTCGCGAGCTTCGCGCACTGCGACATGGTCGTGCCGCGGATCAACGACGAGCATGAAGTCCGGCATTTTGCCCATCTTGGCGATGCCAGCAAAGTTGAAAGTGAGTTTATCAATTTCCCGATCGATCACCACGCGCTCTTTTTTGGTATATTTTCGCTCAAGTTCGCCCGATTCTTTTTCGTTATTGAGCGCTTCGAGGCGGTTGATGCGCTTTTTGATCTCGCCATAGTTAGTGAGCATGCCGCCAATCCAGCGATTGGTCACATGAGGAGCTTCCACTTTGAGCGCGGCATTTTTGACGATGCGAGAGGCTTCGTCTTTGGTACCAACAAACAACACTGTCTTCCCGAGCATACCGGCCTGCTTCAAAAGTTCTTTCGTTGACTCGATGAGTTCGGTGGTTTTTTCCAAGTCGAAAATATCATTGCCGTCTTTGGTGGTGAAAAGATACGGGGTCACTGTTGGGTGACGACGGCTCTTTTTGAAACCAAAATGAGCGCCGGCAGAAAAGAGGCGTTCGACGAGTGAGGTGTTGTTGTTGGTTGGCATAATAAAATTAAAGCAAAAAGCGCTCAAGCGCTTAGCGGGACGATGGTACCACAGCTATTTTTATTGCGCAATAGCTTTCGAACCAGCCCTTTTGAGCGCCGCAAGCATAGGGTCGATGCGGCCGGCCATGATTTCTTCGATGTTGTGCCACGACTCTTTGATGCGATGGTCGGTAATGCGGCTTTGCGGAAAGTTGTAGGTGCGGATTTTTTCGGAACGATCGCCGGTGCCGATTTGGTCTTTACGGACGCTAGCGTGTTTTTTGGCCTCTTCTTCTTCGTGGAGCGCCTCAAGCTTGGCAACCAAGATATTCATGGCCTTCTCGCGGTTCTTGAGCTGTGAGCGTTCGGATTGGCTACGCACCTCTACCCCCGTTGGAAGATGCACTAGCCGTACGGCGGTTTCTACCTTGTTTACATTTTGTCCGCCCGCTCCTCCAGCGCGCGAAAATTCCATTTGAATATCGCTCGGGTTGATTTCAATGGTTGGTTTTTTGCGCATAGGCAGGACAGCGACCGATGCCGTAGAAGTGTGGATGCGGCCGACTTTCTCCGTCACCGGCACGCGTTGTACGCGGTGGACGCCAGTTTCAAAGCGAAGCGCCTCGTAGACTTTCGGATGGATAATTTCAAACACTGCTTCTTTGTAACCGCCGGCGGTTGCGCGCGACTCGCTTTCGGTGGTGTAAGGCCAACCGTTGCTTTCGGCATACTTGAGATACATCTGCGCCAATTCTTCGGCAAAAAGCGCCGCTTCGTCGCCGCCAGCTCCCGCCCGCACTTCGAGTATGACACCGTACGGTTTTTCCTCTTCAACTTTGCTCGCTTCGCTGATTTCCTGCATCTGCACGTAGAGCGCTTCGAGTTGCGACTGTATGTTGGCGATGTCATCTTTGGCAAGTTCGGCCATTTCCGGATCGCTCGCCGCCATGGCCTCTGATTCGGCTCGTTGTCGGAAAAGTACGTCAAACTGCGACGCCAAAAATTGCGTCTTTTGATTTTCTTTAAATTCCAGCAACTTGTCTCTGTCAAATTCCATATTATTTGTGGTTTTCTCGTCCAGCAATTCGCCTTAGGTCAGAGGCGAATTGGGACATAAATTCAGAATAGTCGCGCTCGCTCCTTTCTTCATTTAATTCCATATTGAGTAGTGTACACAAAAAAGCTGGCGAAGGTAACTTCGTTACCTTCGCCAGCTTTTTATCGTTAGGCCTTTTTCTTGGTAGTCGCCTTGATGCCAGCCTTAGCTGCACGCTGTTTGAATCGATCGACGCGGCCGGCCGTGTCCATCAATTTCTCGAGTCCGGTGTAAAAAGGATGCGAGGCGCTCGTCACATCGACGTAAGCAATCGGGTACTCTTTGCCATCAGTCCACTTGTCGGTCGCTTCGGTGTCGATAGTCGAACCAACGAGCACACGCTCGCCGCTTGAGTTATCGTGGAAGATGACGAGACGGTAATTGTCTGGGTGAATTTCAGCTTTCATATGTGCCGCACACTATAGCAGAACTTAGTTTTTTGGCAACTGTACGCTCACAGTTCCAAGCTCGAAAGTAGGTATGTGGGAAAGAGCCTCACAGTCCTCAGCTGAAACGCATCACCTAAACGTGGCGCGCAGCGCGCGTTTCAGCTGAGGACTGCGGGGCCTAAAAATATCTCCTTTTATTGCCCCAAAATCTTGATTTCGTTGGCGAGCCGAGCTTTACGGTTCATTACCTGATCGCCATAAAACGCATTGGCTGGGTTGCTTGCGCCGCCCCAGCCAGCGTAGTAGCGAAGCGCCGCCAAACGATCGCCAGCATAGGAACCGTTGGCGCCATTGTCACGCAGGAGGAGCGCTGTCGCAATAAACGCGTCTTGGTTATTGAATGGGTTAGCCGGCAGGCCACTACCGTTCATTCGACGTATGGCGTCAGCGTCTTTGCTGTAGACCCACCCACTGCCGTTATTTACAATTCCGCCATAAATAGCCCAGGTAGAAGGAATAAACTGCGACGGACCCATGGCTCCGCCCCAGCCGACACGCGCTCCGGCGCTTGTGATCGGACATGAGACCGTCCGCGTCTTGGCGTCAAAACCAAGAATGTCCGCGATGGCGAGAAAAATCGGTGCGTCACGGTCTGGATGCATCACCACCTTGCCGCCCCGCATGTCGTTGTACACGCAACTACCGAGATGTGAGCCGATATTGGTTTCTTGTTCAAGAATGGCGAGAACGAGTGACGCGTCGACGCCAGTCACTTTGGCGGCGTACTGTGCAAGTGCTACCGCTTGTGGGAACGGAATACCGCCGCCACCGCCCAGCAGTTCGAAGAGCGCATTACGAAGCTCGGCGGCGGTACGCTGCTGTGATTCAAGCAGTTCTTGGTACACTCTCTCCTGCCCTTTCGTGACGGTGAGTATTTGCTCTTTCTCCCGCTCTTTGACTTCAATGTCTTTCTTCTGGAGCTCTTGGATACGTTTCATTTCCGCTTCGGTTTGCTGCTTGTTTTCGAGTTCGTTTTTTTGCTCCACCGTGTCGCGACGAATTTCGTGTAAGACGCCGAGCGATTCGTTCAGTGATTCCTTGATGTTTTGATATGAGGCAACGTCGGTGAAAAATTCAGAGAAATTCTGTCGGCTAAGCATCACTTCAACGAGCGAGTAATCTTCGATGACTGAAGATTTTCGCACTAAGTCAGCCAGTGAGTCTCTTTGCTTTTTAAGTCTTTCTTCTAGAATCGATAACACGACTTCCTTCTCGCCAATCTGGTCGGAGAGCTGTTCTATCGCGAGCGAGCGCGCCTGGATCCCCAGCTGTGTTTTTTTGATTTCTCCCTCGATAATAGAAATGTCTCGCTCAAGTGATTGCCGTTCGAGCTGTTTGTCTTCAACCAGACGTTGTTGGGTCAAAATTTGCCGCTCTACATTCTGGAGTTCGGTTTCAAGCCGCTTGCGGCGCTCAGCGTCTGTCTCGCCATGTGCGCTAAGAAATGGGTACGCCAAAGCGACAACAAGAAAGCACGTGATGAACGTTCGGGACATATCCATTATTGTACAGTATACCAAAAACCGGCCACTGTGGCCGGTTTTTCACTACTCAGCGGGAGCCTCTTCTTCGGGAGCTTTGCCCTTGGCTTCGACTTCAATCGCTGACATATCAATAGTGGTTGGTTCTGGAGGCGCTTCTTCTTTGACCACCGTCACCACCGCCACGTTTTCGGTAGGATCATTGTTGATTTTTACTCCGGCTGGTACAGCCAGGTCAGAGACATGGATTTTGTCTTCAATGGTGGCGAGCACACTCACATCAACGTCGATGTGATTAGGGAGAGCGTTGGGACGGCAGGTCACTTCGACTTCGTGGAGCACTTTGGTGACCACGCCGAGGTTGCTCTTTTCGACCGGTGCCGCACCGATGAATTCAAGCGCCACATTCACTGTCATATCTTTACCTCGTTCGATAGCGTAGAAGTCGACATGCCGTACTTCTCGTTTGATAGGATCAAAGTCAACGTCTTTTACCAACACTTCGATCGATTCCTCGAGACCAGAGAGCTCCACGATGGTTGACTCGCCGGCTTCTTTGAGCACTTTTTCAAAATCTTTGCCTGAAACGCTAATCGCGACCGGGGTCTGCTTTGGACCGTAGACGATCCCAGGCACGCCGCCTTCTTTGCGCACAACAGCGCTTTTTTTTGATGTGTCACGAGCGGTGACCGCTAAGGTAATTGTCATATCGGACTACTCTAGCACGACTTTGTAATGACGCAATGGCGGTGGATGAATCACAAAACGCCCAGGGTTCAGTGCTACACTAGTACCATATGTCACAACAGTACGATTTTGTCGCGCTTGGCGACATCCTTATCGATGCTTTTATCGAACTTAACAAAGATAACGCTGACGTTTCGACCGACCTCGATACCGGGCGCAAAACTCTCCACATGCCGTTTGGAGGAAAGATTCCTTATCAAGACGTAGTGGTGGTTCCGGCCGTCGGCAATTCGCCAAACGCGGCCGTCGCCGCTCATCGCCTCGGACTTGAGACCGCGCTCGTGACCCACTTGGGACAAGACAAGAACGGCAAAGAGTGTCTCGATGCACTGCGTAGAGAAGGTGTACACACAGATTTTGTGAAACTCCATGAGGGCAAGGTGACCAACTATCACTACGTGCTCCGCTATGGGCCAGAGCGCGTGATTCTCATTAAGCACGAGGTATTTCCGTACGCCCTGCCCGATTTTCCGGTCGCGCCGCGCTACTTTTACTTCTCCTCGGTCGGAGAACACGGAGTACCCTACCACCACGAAATCGCCGACTACGTCAAAAATCATGACACCAAGCTTGTTTTCCAACCAGGCACGTTCCAGATAAAACTCGGCTACGAAGCCTTGCGAGACGTCTATGAGAATACCGAGATCTTTTTCTGTAATAAAGAAGAGGCGCAGGAAATTCTGAAGACGACCGAAACGCATATGCCAACTCTTCTACGGATGTTCCGCGACCTTGGTCCGACCATTCCTGTCGTCACCGACGGGCCAAACGGTGCCTACACTGTCGACGCAGACGACCAAGCTTGGCACATGCCGATGTATCCTGATCCAGCGCCGCCGGTCGACCGCACTGGAGCTGGCGACTCTTTCTCTGCCACCTTTACCGCGGCAATTGCCCTCGGCAAGAGTCCGGAGGAAGCGTTGTCGTGGGGGCCAATCAATTCAATGTCAGTCGTCCAGAAAATCGGTGCCCAAGCCGGCCTCCTCACTCTCGAAGAGCTCATGCAACTCCTCGCCAGCCGCTCCGCTGACTATGTCGCCAGCAAAATTAACTAACTTGCACTTACCGACAAAAAATAAAACTCCTCTAACGAGGAGTTTTATTTTTTCTAGATGAGTTTCTGGGCGGCGGACACGATAGATGGAATGTCCATGCCGTAGTGAGCGATGAGTTCGTCTGGTTCGCCGGATTGGCCAAACCGGTCGTGGACGCCGATGCGAGCGATTTTGGTTGGTCGTGCTTCGGAAAGATACTCGGCAACTGCGCTACCCAGCCCCCCGATGATTTGATGTTCTTCTACTGTCACGAGTGCGCCGTGTTCGGTAGCAAACTTTTCGAGCATCGCGCCATCAAGCGGCTTGATGGTGGCCATGTGGAGTACCGACGTGCCGATTCCCTGTTTTTCGAGTGCGACTGCCGCCATGAGTGAGTTATATAAAAGTGAGCCGGTTGAAACGATACCGACTTTTTTCTCTAGTGATTCATTTCTAAAATACATCTGCTCGGCCTTGCCGATTGTAAACGGCGATTCGGGAGTGGTGACAACCGGTGTGTTGCTGCGGCCAAGACGAAAGTAGACCGGCCCGATGTACTCTGCCACTGCCAGCGTCATTTTATAGGCCTCGTGCACGTCGGCCGGTGCAATAACTACCATCGTCGGAATAGCTCGCATAATAGCGATGTCTTCAATCGCTTGGTGGGTGGCACCATCAGGACCGACCGACACACCAGCGTGTGCGCCGACGATTTTCACATTCGCTTCGTTGTAGGCGATGGTAGTGCGAATCTGCTCCCAGTTACGACCGGGTGAGAACATGGCGTAAGAAGAAATGAAAGGAATTTTTCCCATGGCTGCCATGCCAGAACCAACCGACGCGAGGTTTTGCTCTGCCACGCCCACCTGTACAAATCTTTTAGGAAATGCGTTCGCGAAAGCATCGGTTTTGGTTGATTCGGTCAAGTCACAACAGAGCGCTACGACCCGCTCGTCGCGCTTTCCGGCTTCGAGCAAGCCTTCTCCATAGCCGTTCCGGGTTGGTTTTTTTTCTACGGCACCGGTGTGTAAGTCTTTTTGTAAATGATCTGCAAACATATTATGAGTCTTGAGCTTCTATGGTGCCGGCGAGCGTGCGTAGATGCGCGAGCGCGACTTTCGCCTGTTCGTCATGCGGAACGCGATCTTCAGGCCCCTTGCCCGGCGGGTTGCCGTGCCAGCGAAAGTCGCGCTCAAATACGTCCACACCTTTTGAAGGGATCGTGTGCGCAATAATTATAGACGGCTGTCCGTAGACCGCTTGCGCTTTGCCGATGGCATCGTTGAGCGCGCGCATGTTGTGGCCGTCTACCGCTTGGACATCAAAATTAAATGATTCAAATTTTTCAACCAACGGCTCAAGCGGCATCACGTCCTTAGTGAATCCATCAATCTGGATGCCATTGCGATCGACAATTACGATCAAGTTGTTGAGTCTTTCTTTGCCAGCCAGCATGAGGGCTTCCCAAATTTGGCCCTCGTCGAGTTCCCCATCACCCGTGAGACAGTAGAAGAATTTTGACGAGTACGGGTTGTTGATGCGTTCAGCCAGTGCCATACCGACCGCCTGTGATATACCAGAGCCGAGCGGACCGGAACTCGTTTCGAGACCCGGCAAGAAAGTACGGTGCGGGTGTCCTTGTAGTCGGCTGCCAAATTTTCGTAGCGTCAAGAGCTCTGCAACGGGAAAGTAGCCAGCATGCGCCATGGTGGCATAGAGCACCGGACAAATGTGCCCGTTTGAGAGAATTAGGCGATCTCTGTCTTCCCAGTCAGGGTTTTTTGGATCATGCTTTAGAGCGCTAAAGTACAAAAGTGTAAAGACATCGGCCATGCCGAGCGGGCCGGCGGTGTGGCCACTGCCGGCTTCGGTGAGCATCTCAATGATGCTCTGTCGGATAATGTTCGCTTGTCGTTCAAGCGAATGGACTTCTTCGGGTGAAAGGTACCGCATAGTTACTCGCTAGTATACCATCGACAACCAATCAAAAATGCTACTCATTCACAAGTGTGCGCAACTCGTGATAGGCGGCCTCCGGGTCAGGCTGTTTTACAATCGCTGAACCACACACCAGTCGGTTCGCACCGGCCTGCTTCAGCTTTAGTACCGTGTTTTTATTGACACTGCCATCAACGTGGATTGGTTTGTGTGGAAATTGCTGTTTCAAAACGGTAATTTTTGCCAGTACCGCTTCGTCAAACGGCTGTCCTTGCGAACCAATCTCGTAGATGCCCATGAGCTGAATGTAGTCGGCGTGAGCAATGTAGGGAAACAACGCTTCAAGCGGGGTCGCGCCGTGCAGGCTCACGCCGAGCGACACTGACGTGTGCGTAGTAAAGCGCGTAAACGCTTCGAGGGTGATTGTCTCAATATGAAATACCAGCATGTCTGCGCCGGCGGCGATCCACTCCTCGGCGACCGGCAGGGGGTTCGCCACCATCAAATCAACTTCCAGTGTGAAAGCATCGGTGTGGGCCTTTACCATGCGCGCGTCTCCACTTGGGTTAAATGGCCAGGAAGTATTTTTCACAAACACTCCGTCAACCAAGTCGAGATGGAGCTCACGAGAAAAGCGTAAAATTTTGGTGAGTTCCTTTATCTCTTCAGCCGAGTTTGGTATCACTGCTGGAACAATTGGAATGCTCATAGCCAAGTAAATCGACTTAATGAATCAAGCTCGCGGTTCCGTCTTTGATATTTATGTTCGGGAGCGGGCCCTGTGTGAAGCCACGTCCAAATGACACGTTTGGCGGTCGCTTCGTCAACGAAACGGGCCGCGAGCGAGAGTACGTTGGCGTCATTGTGCTGACGCGAGAGTGGCACGATGTCTTCATTGCCGCCGTAGAATACCGCCGCCCGCACCCGTTTGAAACGGTTGGCCATCATCGCTTCGCCTTGGCCAGAGCCGCCAAACACAATCGCTTTGTTACGGTACGGATCTCGACTGACTGCCTTCGCTACCTTAGAAATATAATCGGTAAAATCGTCTTCTGATTGAAGTGTCAGCGCTCCGTGATCCACCACCGTAAATCCTTCGCTAAGCAACCACTCTTTCACCGCATCTTTGAGGGAGAGTCCGGCGTGATCAGTCGCCACATGAAGCGTCACTGATTGTGCGGGGGTGCGGCTCATGATGATTTGAGAGTCCGAGCAGCCGAAGCGACGTGCTCGACGAGCGTGGCGGTGTAGCTTGTTTCATTGTCATACCACGCCAATACTTTGACGAGGTTGCCGCCGACCACTTTTGTGAAAGACAAATCGGCAATCGAGCCGACGCGCGAACCAATGATGTCGGAAGACACCAGCTGTTCATCGGTGGCGGCAAAGAGATTGTTCCAGCGCGGATCTCCGGCCGCTTTTTTGAACGCCGCATTGACCTCTTCGACCGTCGTATTGCGCGATGCGATAAATGTCACATCGACAATCGAACCGACCGCCACCGGCACGCGCATTGAGATACCATCAAATTTTCCAGCCAGTTCCGTATGAGCGAGCGTGGTGGCAATAGCCGCGCCGGTGGTGGAAGGGACGATATTGATAGCGGCCGCTCGCCCGCTGCGAAAATCTTTTTTGGCCGGGCCGTCAACGAGGCTCTGGCTCGCTGTGTAGGCGTGGACGGTGTTAAGAATGGCCTTCTCAATGCCGATGGCTTCCTTGAGAATCGCAATGAGAGGGCTCGTGGCATTCGTGGTGCAAGAGGCGTTTGAGGAAATCTGGCAGGTGGCCAATTGTGAGTCGTTGACGCCCATCAGGACCGTCGCTCCCTGTACTCCAGCGGCGATTGGGTCATCTTTGACTGGCGCGGTAATGATCACGCGTTTTGCGCCCGCCGCCAGGTGTTTTTTGGAACCTTCATAGGAAGTGAAAAAGCCGGTTGACTCTACCACAATGTCCACCTTGAGAACCTCCCACGGTAACTTTTCCGGTTCTTTCTCTTGCACAAAGGAGACTTTTTTGCCGTCGATCAAGAGATCGGCTCCCGCCACTTCAACTGAAAATGGTGCCTGACCGTACACCGAGTCGTACTTGAGCAAATACGCCAGATTGTCGATGCTCCCGAGGTCATTGATGGCGACCACTTCAAAATCAGGATGGCCAAAGGCCGACCGCATAAATGTCCGACCGATACGACCAAACCCGTTGATTGCTACACGAACCATATCAAATATAAAAACTAATTAACTGTCTGTACTATACCGGTATTTTTATCTAACTTCACGTTTTTTATCCTCATCCCGTCGTCGCAAAAAGAAGAAAAACAAAAATAACAGGAGTATCAGCGCACCAAAAAGACCATAGAGGAGAGGGGTGGAAAAGAAGATATCAGGAAAGACCGCACGTGCGCTGGTCGGTTTCGGTTCCACTGTCACAAACGTGATATTTTTGTCGTATTTTCCGACGACAAACGCCTCGTAGTCGTAAATGCGAATTTTAATTTGCGACGCGCCCGTCACTTTAAGTGGTGCGATGACCGCTTCGTAGGCGGTGCCGTCTTTATTGATTCGGAGTAAAAATGAATAGGCTTTTCGATTATCGGTTGGGTCGGTGAGTGTCACGATGATCGATTTGAGATTTTTGGCGACCGCTTCAATCGGTATTGAGATCACAAAAGGCCTCTCCTCATCCAGCACAATATCAGTGTCAATGAAACTGAAAGTGCGCGCTTCTTGACTAAGGGTGATCTCAAACAATTCCGGCATGCGCGTATCAGGAAGCGTGCGTTCGGGCGGGTTTGGTAAAGTCGGAAATGGCGGCAACACTATTCCCGGCTCCGAGAGCGCTGGTGGCAGGGTGCTAGGTTGATCAATCTGGCTATCCTCCGAAACAGCGTACACGAGTGCCACTGCTCCCGATGATACGTTGCCGTCACTATCATATACAAAGGCCGTGTAGTAAATGGGAGAATACTGCCTTAGGACGTCGTAGTCAGTCACACCCTCTCCGGTTCCTTGGTAGATGATGGCACCATCTTGGGGGTGCGCCGGGAAACCAAGATGACTTCTCACAATGCGAACATATGCGAAATCGCTAGCGGGCGGGTTTGTCCAAGCAAGTACCGCATCGTCATCGCTTGCGAGGGCGGAAAATCGGCTGATGTTTTGCGGGGTGGATTCGAGAGTAGGCATTTTTGTGGTGAAACGACCCTGCTTTAAAACCGACGCAATGCCAAATGGCGTGTAGCCGATGAGTTCGTACTCGTAGGTTGTTCCCGGCTCCAAGTCAGTGAGCGTGGTCAAATAGTTTGAGAGGTAGTTGTTGGTCGCGACATACCCAAGTTCGTACGAAGCGGTCCGGCCCCAACGAATCTCAAAACGAGCGGGACGAGCGGTCGTGATGGCAAACACAGCCGACGTATAGTCCGACGTGATACTGAGCTCATCAAGAACGACTCGCGCCACACCGCCGCCGGTGTTACCACTTGCACTTCCCGGTGTGCTCGTCGGCGTCGGTGGTGGCACTGCAAAAGTCGTTGTGCTGAGACTGTTTGAGGTACTTGAATAGTTGAACGCCGCATCAAACGCACGCACGACATAGGCGTACGTCGTGGACGCCGATAAGCCAGAATCCGAATAGCTGGTCAGCGTTGTCGTCGCGACCGGCACGCCATCGCGCGAGAGCGAATAACCAGATACTCCACGGTCGTCGGTCGAGGCTGTCCACACCACATCAATTTGATCGGTTGATACCGGCGTGACCGAAGTGAGTGTCGGTGTCGAGGGCGGGGTGACGTCAGGCGTACCAAATACGCGTATATAAAATGTGCTGGAGTCCGCTTGTGCCAAGGCAAAGGTGGCCGCACCAAAAAACAAACCGAATGCAAGTACAAAAAGACGCATCAACTTATTATAACGGAAGTGCGGTCAATGTGCTGGTTGCGATATACTCACCGGCTATCACGTTGGCGTTACTGCCGACACCAACGCGAAAATAGACGGTGGTGGTCGCGCCGCTTGGTTGATTGGGGACGCTACCTTGTGCAATCATGACTGGAGAAACAGTGAGACCATCCCAGCACGCCAAAGCCGTTTCGTTAGAACCGGTGCTACAGAGCGTGGCGCCGTTATCGAGAAAAGCCGCCGCCACATCGGCGCCCGAGGGAGAGTACCCAAAGGAAGATGTGCCAGCGGTGACGGCAAAAGTGTAGTCCGGTTCAGCGCCGGCATCGTAGTCTGGTATGGAGTAGGGACTGTTCCGCAATGCCGGACTGTTTTCACCCTCTATTGTCAGCTGATAGCCAGATGGGCTATCGGTAATGACGGTCACAGTCGTAGAGCCGTTTGCGGTACCGCCAGTGATGCCTGGAAGCGACGGCGACATCACCACCTCGGACACACTCGAAAGACTAATGAACACTTCTTGCATCTGCTGGTAACCGGCCCGGAGCTGGTACGAAGTGCTGGTCGAGCGACCGGTTGCAATTTCTCCCACCGTACTTTCTTGCACATAGTTGGTTGAAGTAGAATAGCCGCCACCGATATTTATACTATCGCTCTGCAATAAATAGTTGTCGCTCGAACGAACCTGCGCAAACCCGACGGTGAGCGAGAGAATGAGAAGTGGAGTGGTAACGAGTGAGGTAAAGAACGATTGTCGAAGTAACAAAAACATGATCTAAGGACGTCGTTTAAATTCAAAGGTTTTGAAAAATGATCGAATGCCAAATATGAGGAGGAAGAGAGCCAAGAACGTGCCGCCGACGATCTTCCATGGCAGTACAAAGAAAGCAACTGTTTTTTCGTCAACTATATCCTCATAGCCGCGGTTAATTTTTGCATGAGCAGTATATCGTCCAAACAAAAATTCCCGATCCCAGGCGATTTCACGTACCCGCAGTGACTTTGGCAGGACAAACCAAGGTTCTATCTGCATGAACCCGACCTCTTCGCCAAACATGTTGATTATCGATATTTCTCCATAAGGATTGACGTGAATAGAGCCAGTGTTTTCATACACGATACCAAATTCAATCGGGCCTTCTTCGTACCACCACCTATCGCCCTTATTGATCAAAGAAAAGTCAGTCACCTGCCCTCCTTGTTCAACGTCGCCGGCGACCGTGATGAAGAACAAGGAACCGATGCGCGCAATAATGGGAGAGCGGGCGGTTCCCTCATTGGCGACCCCTTCGGTCCGCACCGTCGATACTAAAACGCTCCCATAAAAACCGCCCGGTTCAGCGTCGGCGGGAATGCTGATAGTGATAGGGATACGCGCCCGTTCGCCGAGGCCTAGCGTGAACGTATCTTTGGGAAAAGAAATGTAGTCGCGGATACTATATGGTCCGCGCGCGACGCCAGTAAGGCTGACCGCGCTACTGCCATCACTGCTACCTGTAATGTCTTCAACCTCAAGCTTAAACACACGTCCGTCGCTAATGCGGTTGGTCACTGATATTTCATATACTACTGTCTCGCCCGGTTTTATTTCGAGTTCGGTACGGCCCGGCCCGACCACAAAGTCCCCCACGTCGATGTTCCCGGCTATCTGTTCTGACTTGTACCACAGCGCTTCACTCGCCGGAGCGTCCGTCGACAGGATCGTGTCGGAGGTGGTCGAAGTACTGGGCAATTGCGCAAATACCTCTCCTTGGAGAGGTATCGCGAGAAAGATTATGAATGCAGTGAGTGCACGCGCCGTAGCCATCATGACTACAAGATTACCCTACTGCACGAACACTGACAAGGTGGCGGTCGCGGTGTAGGTTTGGGCGGTCAAAGTCGGTGCCGGGCTTGATGGCACGTTGACCTTAAATATGAGCGTCGAGGTGGCACCAGACGGCGCGGCGGTGCTTCTGTCGACAATGCGGAAAGCAGTCGTGCTTGGGGTCATCCAGCAGTGGTAGATGCTCTGCGAACTGGCACCCGCACCCTGACAGAGGTTGGAGCCGTTGTAGAGGAACGAGTCGTCGGTATCAAGCGTAGTGGAAGAGTTGATGGTGTACGCAAACTGCGCTGCCGTACTCGCGGTAAAAGTGTAGATTGGTGTAGAAGTGGCGCCGCTCCAGTCACGAATTGACTCGCTGTCGTCGTCGTCGCCAATCATGGCTTCAGGAGTGCCGTTGTCGAAGAAATCTATTTCAACGTAGTAGCCGGAAGCGTTGTTTGATTGCACCGAAAAAGGCGTCGAGCCGGTCGCGTTACCACCAGTGAGGCCGTTGATGTTGCCGGACATGGTGACGTTTGATGGATTGACCAAAAACGTCGTTTCGTCGGTGATGGTCTGACGGATGCGGAACGTGGCCGTATCGGATGCTTGTCCGTGACCAATCCGCGGCTCAGCCAACAAGAAACTCATCGCTAACAATGAAATAGCAGCGAGCGCGGCCGCGGCAGAAAACCACACCGACTGAACAATCCTTTTACGGGTAACTGTGAATGCAATCATAATAATTTATTTACTCCCTCATAATAACAGCTTACGTCTTGCTTTGTACCCTCTCCTACATATATATGTGAATAACTGGAGTGCCTAATTCCCTTGTTTTAGCCATCCGGAGGCACCTCGGCTGTTTCTGGTGGAGTTGGTTCGGGTAAAGGCTCCGCTACTGGAGCAGGTTCTTCCTCATCGGCGACTTCTGGGATCACTTCGGGGGTATCGTCAACAATAACCTCGGGCGATGCGTCGTCGTTTGTTTCAGGCGGCTCTCCTTCTGCTTCGTTTGTTTCTTCGGTAGTAGTTCCGTTATTTTGGTCGGATGTTGAGGTGGCTGGTGTGTTTGTGGATGAGGCAGTTTCTTCTTCGTTTTCGCTTTCGTCTTCAATTTCTGGTTCGTCGTTATCTGAGTGACCGGTACTGTGAGTCTCTGCTTCCAGTCCGGCCGCCGCCTCGAGATCAACGATCCGTTTTTCGAGTTCGGTAATTCGTGCTTCTACACCAGTCAAGCGACTGACGGCGTCTTCTATCATCGTATACAGTTCCTTAGTTGCGTTCACCAGCGCTCCGAGAATACCTCGTTCATTCACATCCCTTAACTGGCCGGTTAATTTGTCGTACCTTCCAAAACCCGCGTTTATTTCTGCTACCTGCTCGGCAATAAATCCGGTGTCATGATCGAGCACTGTGAAGCGAGTGGTTGACGACAGCGTGCCGTCAGCGTTTCGTTTCCAGTCAAATGTCACTGGTTGAAGTGCCAACACGTCTTCTAGACCAGTGTCAAAATCATCGACGTTTGTTTTCCATTGTGACAAAGAGGAGCAGTCTCCATACAAGGAACCCCCCGAACCATCCCAACATAAAGGATCGGCACCGACCGCAGTGTTGGTGAGTACGTAGAATGTGCCGCCCACAGTGAGCTTGCCCTCGGTTGGCGTGGAGTCGTTAATGCCAACGCCGCCGGTCGTGTCTATGATGAAGATGTCGCCGTCGGCCGAGTTGGTGACGCCAAAGTAGCCGCTCGTTGTTGTGCCAGCTGTCTCTAACCTAAAGTCAGGAGTGGTGTCGTTCACACCCACCGCTCCCGTTCCGAGTATTCGCAGCTTCTCGGAAATGCCGTTGGCTCCGGTGTCGGTCGTAAAGAAGGCGAGATTAAACACAGAGCCAGTGGTACCTGTTTCTATAGACTTTATCGCACTACGTGCGCCGGCCCCATTCGTGACATCGGAGGAGTTGAATATGATTTGCGTCGCTACCGAATTACTGGACCAGGTACCGTTGGAGGTCGAATTGAGCGAAAGTGTGACTGGTGTCGCACCGTCCAGCCCGCTCGCCCCTTCTATCGAAAGCAAGTCGGAGGGGCTGGAATCGCCAATGCCGACGTTGCCTGAGGAATCAATAGTAAAGCGATCGTTAGTGCCGAGAGCAGTATTATCTGAAATCTTAAAAGACGTGTCGTCGGTTCCTATCGCAAAAGTGTTGTTGGTTGTAGTGAAATATATCTGAGCGTCAGATCCGCCGCCCGTTATGCCCACGGTCGTGTTGGCACCAATGGTGCGACGGAATTGTGCTATATCGACACCGGACGCACCAGCGTCAACATTAAATCCAATCCCAGAAGATCGATACACGTCGAGTAGCGCGCTCGGCGTCGTCGTCCCAATACCGACGTTGCCGCCGGTCGTGAATACCATGCTGGCTCCAGAGCCACCCGTTGTTTGTCCTATATAGGCCTCAGTGCCAGCAAAACCGCTGGTGTCATCATCACCTAAGCCGAACATCCACGTTGCGCTAAGCGCTGTCCCTAAGCGATAATCCGCTCGGTCGGTGATCGCACCACGAGAAGCAAGGTTGAACGTGTTTCCGTTGGTTGATGAAAACGTGGCGCCTTGCTGTCCAGTGCCCTCCATGGCCAGGCGAACATTTGGACTCGAAGAACCGATGCCGAGGTTGCCGGCAGTTGTGATAGTAAAGAGCTCAGTGCCACCGCCACTCGCCGCATTAAAGAAAGACAGTCGACCGTTCGCACCATTGTTGATGCTCCAGGTCGAGGTGCCGATGTTAAGCGTACCGGCCCAGAGCGCGTTCCAACGAGCGCCGGTAGCACCAAGGTCGTAGGCGGAGAGGTTGTTCGTATACGTGCCAAGAGGAAGTATATGTTGTCCAACAATGTCGCCAACGACCGACAGCTTCTTGTACGGTGTAGTGGTGCCAATACCGACATCCCCCGCCGCCGTGACCACAAAAGGTGAAGAGTCCGGGGAGGCGGCGTCTT